>Ga0209395_1004763_pt1 | contig 15688 bp, 8 predicted proteins | sample GOMGulsemesocosm_3_FD_184635 | JGI IMG/M metagenome (GOLD analysis project Ga0209395, IMG submission 184635) | Methane-oxidizing microbial communities from mesocosms in the Gulf of Mexico - GOM9D Gulf of Mexico (SPAdes) (version 2) | ecosystem: Environmental > Aquatic > Marine > Cold seeps... | reverse complement strand
GCGGTTGAAAAAGTACTAGATACACGTTTACTGCAACAATGGTTTCCTGGTTATGAACCAGATTTAACTAAAACTGAAAGGCCAATAAGAAAAGGTGGTCAAAAGCAACGCGATAGAAAAAAAGCGTTAGGTGAAAGTGCTCGCTCTAAAAAGAGAACCAGCACTCAAGAAAAATATGGTCGACGTTAATTTTTACTAGGGTAGTGAGCAGAAGCTAACTAACAATAGGCCAATGCATCAATATTTTAGCGCCAGTAATGGCGCTTTTATTTTGCCTGTTTTCCACGTTAAGCTGACCATTATGGTTCTTTATTATTTCGGCACATAACGATAATCCTATGCCAGAACCTTCACTTTTAGTGGTATAAAAAGGTGTGAGTACATTATCTAAATTTGCAAAGCCGGGTCCATTATCTTCAATTTCAATTAACTGGTGATCTTGTTGATAATACGCTTTTATGCCAATTTCAGTTCGGTCGCTGCCATTCGCTTCTTGAGCATTCTTCACTAAGTTTATAATCACTTGAGCGATTTGTTCAACATCTCCAAAACATTGTTCGTTACCATGAAATTCAACAGAACAGCGTTGTTCATTAACCAATAGTTTCGCCTCGTCAATAATCTCTGTTAAGTTAAACCAAGTCAGTTTTGGGGCAGGTAATTGGGTTAACTTACTGTATTCACCAATAAAAGATAACAAGCGATTACTACGCTTATGAATGCGCGACAATACTAAACGTGTTTGTTGTTCATTCAACACGTCGGCAGATAATAACGTGTCTGTCATTGACGCCATCGGTGTTAATGAATTTCGTAATTCATGCCCTAATACGCGTATTAAGTTTTGTTGTGTAACACTACTATTTTTATTTAATAGCTGAGAAATATTGATAGCAGAAAAAAGCCAATGATCTTGATTTTCTTGTAAGTACTGAATACTTTGACATTGCCATTGTTGATCAAATTTAGGATGTGTTAGTTGGCCATTTAGCTGATTAAAACCAAGATCAGAAGCAAAGCTTCCTAATAACATAGGTCGCTGAATTTGCTCATTCATTGCAGTATTTCGGTAGGTCAGTTGCAGGTTTTCATCAAACAAACATACTGGCACTGACCAAGCATCGAGAATGTGGCTTAATAAGTTGTCTAAGCTTTGATGCTGGCGTGACTTGGTTAAATTTACTTGGGCTAGCCCAGTAATTTCTTTCTGTAAACCCAGTAATAAATTATCTGGGTGTTGCCTCTTAAAGCGAAGGTTTTGCTCTCCTTCTTTAAGAATCTGGGTGAAAGTAGTCAATTGCCTAATAGCCTGACACCAAAATGAATAACAACGCCATGCTAACCAGGTTAATGGGTAGGCAAGCGCAAACAATAGCGTGGCTACGCCGAGCAAGCTCCAACCTAAGTTTACGGTTAATGCGGCAACCAAACTAATAATTAACAACAGCACAACAGTTAGCGTGATAACTAAGGTTTTTTCATGATTCACTTAACAATTCCTACTTTCATATGTTTGCTCTTTACACTAATTCATCATTTTTATTATCAATAGCAAATTTCTCTAAGCGTCGATAGAGAGCATTTCGTGAAATCTCAAGAATTTTAGCCGCTTCAATAACATTACCCTGTGTAACCGTCATCGCTTTTTCTATAAGTTGTTGCTCAGCAACTTCTAAGGGCTGTAAAACAACATGATTTTGCTCATTTTGTTGCGCTTCAAGTAGCAGCTGAGCATCTGTTATCTCATTACTCGTCGCCAGTAGTACCGCTCGCTCAATAACGTGGCTAAGTTCTCGAATATTGCCAGGCCAATTGTGTCTGTTTAGTTTTGTTAATGCAGAGCTTGATAAGGTTAAAGCGTTCTTTTTATACTTGCTACAAAATTTACTAATAAAGTTCTCCGCTAATAATGACATATCAGCAATGCGCTCGCGCAAAGGTGGCAGGGTGATTACAAGTGTATTCAACCGGTAAAGTAAGTCTTGTCGAAAGCCACCTTCTGTAACCAAATTATGCAAGTTCGCATTGGTTGCGCTAATAAGACGTACATTTGCACTTTGCGTTTGACTCGATCCTAAAACTTCATATTTTCCCGTTTCTAACACTCGTAATAATTTAGGCTGTAACGTTAACGGTAAAGAACCAATCTCATCAAAGAACAAACTGCCTTGATCTGCTAATTGAAAACGACCAATTCTATGCTGTTTAGCATCAGTAAAAGCACCTTTTTGATGACCGAACAACTCACTTTCAAATAAATTTTCAGGTATCGCCGCCATGTTAACTGAAATCAATGGTTCGTTCTGGCGAAGAGAAAGCTGATGAATACGTTCGGCGAGCAAAGATTTTCCTGTGCCATTTTCACCTAAAATAAGTACATTAGCGTCGGTAGGTGCTATTTGTTTAACCAATTGTTCAATGGCTGTCATAGCTGGAGATTGGCAAATCCAAGCCGACTGGTTTTTATTTTCACTCGACGAATTTAATAAAGCGCGATAACCTTGGTTTTCTTGCTGTAGTTTGGCAACATTGAGCTGTTGATGAATACTATTGATCAGCTTTTCTTTCTGCCATGGTTTCTCTATAAAGTCGCCAGCACCTTCTTTTAAACCTCTTACTGCTAATTCAATACTGCCCCATGCTGTCATCAAAATAACGGGAATATTACTTTTTTTAAGCTGACTTAAAATCTCTAAACCTTCATCACCGCTGGTAGTATCTCGGCTAAAGTTCATATCCAATAATATCAAGTCAGGCTTTTGTCGCTCAGCTTGAATGGTAACTTCTTTAGGGGTAGCGGCTTCAAGCGTTTGAAAACCATTTGCTTGTAATAAAAGTGCAAGGGCTAGCCTTATGTCTTCATCATCATCGGCAATGAGAATAGTGGCATTATTTTTATAATCCAACAGAAATCCTTAGCTATTTTAATTATTAGTATTGAGGTTGTAAGTCGACAAAATAAAGAGGGCACACTTTGTTGAATTCTTCGTTTTGTCAGCCTACATAATGATAACGTATTTAAACGTTTAAAAAATATTAGTCTTCTCGTAATGCTTGCATCGGATCAGCTCTGATAACTCGCCAAGCAGGAATAATTACCGACAAGAGCACAATCGCGATTAAACCCATATCTAATATCGACATCGCAACACCGTTGAATTCAGGTAACATGGTTAAGTTGTTTTGCAGTTGTTCATAACCAAAAACTGAAATAGCAAAGCCTAGCCCTAAACCTATCACTAACATCCAGAGTGCATCTTTTAGAATAAACCTAACTAATAGTGACTGTTTAGCGCCAGTTGCCATACGTACCGCTAATTCATATTTTCTATGGTTTGTGGTCATTTGGGTTAACCCCGAAACGCCAATTGCGGCAAGGATCAGAGTGAGTAATGTTACAGTGATAATTATCCATAATGTGGTACGTTGCATTTTCGTCATTTCTGACAAAGTATATTGCAAAGGAGTAACGTCCAAATTTTTGAAGAGCGGAAATTGCTGTTTGAATTTTTCTTCTAACATGGCAGTGGTTAGTTTTTTTCCTTCTGGCATCATCACAGTGTAAGTTAAGTCTTCGCCATAGCTTATTTTAGTTGTGTACAGCAGTGGCGTGTTTAACCCGTTTACCTTACCAGGGTCGCTTTTTATTGCGGCTACTATACCTTGAATAATATTATCTGAATTTTTCATTTTTCTCCCGATAATTTCATCATGTGACAATTTGGGGTACATAAACTTTGCTATGGTGGCGTCGATTATTACAGATGAGTCCCCAGCGGATATTTGCTCTTTGGTAAGGTTACTGCCGGCAAGAAAAGGTATCTTAAACGCTGAAAAGTATCGATCATTAAAATATTTATATTCATAATATGAGGTAACGTCAGTCTCTTCATCGGTATAAGACGCACGTGTGAATCCACTCCCATTATTGAGTGGCCCATTTGAAGGAATAATAACTTTGCTGTCACTTATTGTGCTTTCAATGAAATGCATCATTGCAATGTCATTACTACTTAATACACTTTCGTTTTGTTGAACCGCATTGTTGTCTTGCCAGTTTTTATCAATGGCTTGCATAGAAACTTCATAACTATTACCTAATGTGTAACCTACTTCACCATAAACGGCCTGATAACTTTGTAGTGCTAACATGACACTCGATGTTAATAATATTGACGCTAAAGACAACTGAAACACCATGAGTGATTTACTTAAGGTTTGGTTACTTTGTGCCTGAAGTCCCTTGCCACTACTATTTAAGTTCTCAACTAAAGCATGTTTATTAACATCAATAGTCGCGAGTAAACTAAAAATAAAAGTTAATACCACGACAATTATTACTGTGGCTATTAGGGTAGGTAAGTTTAGGCTGATCACCTTTAATAATGGGAGGTTGTTGCCAGCTAATATCGGTAAAAGTTTAATTATCCATCCTGCGGATAACAAGCCGGTAATGGCCGCTAAACTGAAACAAGGAACATTTTCCAAAAAGATCAAGAAGCGTAATTTATTTAAACTAGCACCTAAACTTAACTGAATCGCAAACTCTTTACTGCGCGCCTGATAATGAGCAATAAATAGGTTCAATAAATTCATTGCCGCCATCAATAACAAACCAATAACAGCAATCAGTAAAGTGATGATAAGTGAGGCAGCTGAGCCAAGTAAATTGTCTCGGTATTTTTTTTTGCTGATAACTAATTGAAAATCGTTACTTCTATTTTTAAATTTTTCTGCTGCAGCAGCGGTAAAATTCTCCTCTACATAGTGCTTAACCCATTCTGTAATTTCTTTCGCGGTTAATTTTTTATTGATGTTTTTTTGTAAAAAGATAATATTATTTAGCTGGCCATTAAGGTTATTTGATTCTGGCTTTGCTAATAACTCTGTTAAATTTGTTATTCGCCAAACTTGCTGTAAATTAACGGTGTAATGACTTTTTATGGCGGGAACATCTTCAATAATACCGGCAATGATAAAACTTTTTTTATGCAACTGTATTGTTGCTCCTACCGCAGTTTCACTACCAGAAAAGGCACTTTGCCATAAGCTATTAGAGATCCAAACAAAGCGTTCAGGAGAGTCAATGGTGACATCTTGGCCGAGAAGTAATTTTGCACCTAGTACCTCAAGGATGTTATTTTGTGCGCTGTGTATGTTGACCTGATGTTGGCTATTGTCGATAGTCACTTTGCCTTGTTTCGTATATAAATTTGTCCACTCACCGAACTCTGAAAAATACTCATTAATATGAGCAAGACGCTTCATATCCACAAAAGTCATCATAAAAGGTCCAAAATCTACATTAATTGAATAAGCATGTAGTTTCTTTTCATTAGGGACTCCCTGCAAAGGTTGAAATAATAGCGCTGATGAAATCGCTATAACAGTCAATACCGCACCTAGTGTTAACCCTAACGTTAAAATAAGGGGCACACTTAAGCGTGGCAAAGTGAAAACTCGGCCAATACCGCTATAGAAAGCTTTACTGAGTAAGCTCATGAAAATTCCTGTAACTTGCTATTATCTGTTTTGTTTTCATTATTATTTCCCTATTTATGATGAATACTTTACTTGTTGATTGTCGGAATGAAGAAATAGACCGAGATATCAAGTAGCTGTAAAACCCTTTGATATCTCGGTGATCCTTTTCTTTTTAAGATTGAGCGTTATTCGTTATTAGTCTTCTCGTAGCGCTTGCATAGGGTCGGAACTTATTACCCGCCAAGCTGGAATAATTACCGACAAGAGCACAATCGCGATTAAACTCAAATCTAATATCGACATAGCGACACCATCAAATTCAGGTAGCATGGTTACGTTATTTTTAAGTTGTTCATAACCAAAAACAGATATAGCAAAACCTAAACCTAAGCCAATCACTAACATCCAAAAGGCATCTTTTAGAATGAATTTCACTAAGCGTGACTGTTTTGCACCTGTGGCCATGCGAACGGCTAGTTCATATTTACGATGGTTGGTGGTCATTTGGGTTAAGCCCGCGACACCGATAGCAGCAAGAAACAAAGTAAGTAAGGTTACTGTGATGATTATCCATAAACTTGTACGATGAGTTTGTGTCATTTCTGACCAAGTATCATTCAATGAAGTCACTTCAAAATCTTTAAATAGAGGAAACTGCTGCTTGAATTCATCTTCTAACATCGCAGTAGTCAAGTTTTTACCTGTTGGCATCATAACAGTGTAAGTTAAAGAGTGGATAGCAGTGGCACTATTTCTATAAATAACAGGCATTTGATTATGGTTTAACTGACCAGGATACCCCCTTAATATAGGTACAATGCCTTGTATAGGTAATGCTGAAGATGTCTTTAATTTTTTGCCGATTATCTCTTCATAAGATAATTTTGGATACATTAGTTTAGCCATTGATGCATCTATAATTGCTACTTGTTCAAGATTATCCATTTGCTCTTTCGATATATTTCTCCCTGCAAGAAACTCAATGTTAAATGCGGAAAAGTACTCATCATTAGCGTATTTATATTCATAGCTAAAACTGATATTATTTTCTTCATCGTTAAATGTATAGATTGTCTGTTGACGACCCAGAGGCCCTGATGAAGGAGTAATGACTTTACTGCCAGTAGCTGTGCTCTCAATGAAATTTATCATAGCGGTTGTTTCATTGTTTAATGAATGATTATTTTCTGTTTCTTCTGTAATTTCTACTTTGAGGTTTTTATCAGTGGGGTTCATAGTGACTGTGTAACTATTACCTATTGAATAGCCCAAATCACCATAAACTTCTTGATAACTTTGCAGTGCTAACATTACGCTAGAGCTTAATAAGATCGACGCTAAAGACAACTGAAACACCATTAATAATTTACTTAACGTTTGGTTACTTTGTGCTTGTATGCCTTTGCCACTACTGTTTAAATTCTCTACTAAATTGTGTTTATTAACATCTATAGTCGCGAGTAAGCTAAAAATAAATGCGAGCACCATTACGATCAATACGGCGGCTAATAGGGTGGGTAAGTTGAGGCTGATATTTGCTAATAAAGGTAAGCTATTGCCTGCTAATATCGGTAAAAGTTTAATTATCCAACCAGCCGATAATAAGCCGGTAATGGCTGCTAAACAGAAACAAGGCACATTTTCTAAAAATATTAATAGTCGTAATTTACTTAAACTAGCCCCTAAACTTAATTGAATAGCAAACTCTTTACTACGTGCTTGATAATGCGCAATGAATAAGTTCAGTAAATTGAGTGCTGCCATCAATAATAAACCAATAACGGCAATCAACAAGGTAATGATAAGTGAAGAGGCTGAGCCAAGTAGATGGTCTCGGTAGTTTTCGTTTTTAATGTCTAATTGGAAGTCTTTACTAAACATTTGTAATGTTTGTGCTCCCTGGGGAGTGAAGTTAGTTTCTACATATTTTCTAACCCATTGTATTATTTCATCTGAAGTTAACGCTTTGGCATTATCTTTCTTTAACAGAAAAATATTATGCAGTTGGCCGCTAAGCGCGCTTGATTCTGGTTGTGCTTTTACTTGCGCTAAGTTCGTGATTTGCCAAACTTGATTTAAGTTAACAACACCTGAACTTTTTATTGCCGATATATCTTCGATAATGCCTGCTACAGTAAAGCTTTCTTCACCAAGCTTTACTGTTTGGCCTAATGCAGAGTCGCTACCTGCAAAAGCATTTTGCCACAAAGTATTTGAAATCCAAACAAGGCGTTCGGGCGAATCAAGGGTAACATCTTGGCCCTTAATTAAGTTCGTCCCTAGTACTCTGAGAATATTACTTGATGCTGAATGTTTATTAATATCGTATTGAGTATTATTAACAGAGACCTTTGCTCCTCTTGTTGATAATGTCGCCCATTCTCCTATTTCAGAAAAGTCATCATTAAAATGAGCAAAGCGCCTCATTTTAAAAAATGGAACGTTAAAGTCTGCTGTAAATGGTATATTTACTGAATAAGTTTGCAGATTTTTCTCATTAGTGACTCCTTGTAAAGGCTGAAACAATAACGTTGATGTGATTGCTATTACGGTTAATACCGCACCTAGCGTTAACCCTAAGGTTAAAATAAGTGGCACGCTTAACCTAGGTAGAGAAAATACCCGGGTAATGCCACTAGAGAAAGCTTTATTGATTAAGCTCATGCAACCCCCTGTAACTCTTCATTCTTCGAGTTTTGTACATTTGCTTGCGAGACAATTTGTCCATCAAGCAATTGAATTTGACGGCTGGCGCAACGGGCATAACGCGAATCATGAGTAACCATGACTATGGTTGAACCGGCTTTATTTAGTGTTTCTAACAAAGCCATCACTTGGTCGCCATTTTTGCTGTCGAGGTTACCGGTTGGCTCATCTACTAGAATAAGGTCAGGCTGGCCAACTAATGCACGTGCTATAGCGATACGTTGCTGTTGTCCACCTGATAATTGGTTCGGTCGATATTCTTGACGGTGCAACATATCGACTTTCGTCAATACTTCTTCAACACGTTGTTTGATTTCTGCTTTTTTCACATTTCTATGTTCGAGTGGTAGTGCAACGTTTTCAAACACCGTTAAACTGTCAATTAAATTAAACGACTGAAAAACATAACCAATATGCTGGTTTCTAATTTGTGTTCTTTGGTCAACCTTTAAGCCTTGGGTATTGATTTCTGCAATTTCATATTCGCCTTCGCTGGCGCTGTCCATTAAGCCCATAATAGATAATAGCGTTGATTTCCCACAGCCAGACGGCCCCGTTATAGCAACAAACTCGCCTTCATGAATATCTAAAGAGACTCCTTGTAAAGCGTGTGTTTCAATTTGTTGTCCGTCGTAACGTTTGTGAATATTGTTCATGTTGACTATCTTTTTCATGATGACTTCCCTATTTACTATTATGAATTTTAAAATGACTAATGGTTGTGAATGTAAAAATCGACTGAGATATCAAGTTGTTATTTTAATCCCTTGATATCTACAGGGTCTTTTTTATCCTTTATTTGTGCTTAACTATTAAAAAATATTAATCTTCTCGTAAGGCTTGCATCGGATCTGTGCGGATCACCCGCCAAGCTGGAATAATTACCGATAAGAGCACGATAATGGTTAAACCAATATCTAATATCGACATGGCGACGCCGTTAAAGTCGGGTAACATGGTTAAGCTATTTTGCAGTTGTTCATAACCAAACACTGAAAGTGCAAACCCTAAACCTAAACCAATGACCAACATCCATAATGCATCTTTTAAAATAAACCGAACTAATCGAGACTGCTTAGCGCCAGTCGCCATACGTACGGCTAATTCATACTTGCGATGGTTTGTTGTCATCTGAGTTAAACCAGCAACACCAATAGCGGCGAGTAAAATGGTTAATCCAGTCATTGCTATAACGACCCATAAGCTCACTTTTTGCTCTAAGGTTTGTTCTTGCCAAATATCTTCTAGTGTTCTAAGTTCGACATTTGAAAAACGTGGAAATTTATTCGTGAAATCAGTTATAAATTTATCTGTATTGATAGCGCCAATGTTTGATGATTTTATGATGAAATTTAATCGATTACTTATCGAGTGGTCAGCAGAGTAAACGGCTGGCAAACTCATTCCGCTCGTTAGGCCTGCTCGGCTTTGTGTCATAGGTACAATGCCATTAATGATCACTGGCTCTGCACCTTCGCCATTACTGAACATTACACTTTTACCGATAATTTCATCCAGTGATAATTGCGGATATAGCGTAGTAGCCATAGTTTCATCGATAACAACACGACGTTCATTTTGAGCAATTTGCTCCGTGGTGATATTTGATCCGGCTAAGAAACTAATATTAAAAGCATCGAAAAACTCTGGTGAAAGCGATCGTGATTGATACATCATTTGACCGTCTGGATTACCTTCCGGTGTGAACATACTGATATTTACGCGAGTTGAAAGGGCACCTTCTCCTGCAATAATTACTTCACTACCCGAAATTTGCTCTTCAATGTAACGGCTAATGTTGTCGTTTACCTCTTTAACTTCACTGGCATCATATTGCTCAAAATTAGCAAGTTTTTCTAGCCAATCTTCATCGCTGATATTTACAGAAACTTGAAAAAGGTCATCATAGCTATAGCCAAGATCACGATAAACCGACTGGTAACTTTGTATCGCGAGCATTACTGACGCGGATAACAATATGGAAGCAATGGCAAGTTGAAATACCATTAGTGCTCTTGAAATATACTGGTTACTTTGCGCCTGTATACCTTTACCGCTGCTATTTAAGTTATTGGTTAGCGCATGTTTGTCTATATCAACTAATGCTAAGGCACTGAATATTGCATTGAGTATAAAAATGATAATCAAGGCTAAAATAGCGACCGTCGCATCGATGCTAATTGTTTCAATCATGGGTAAGTTATTACCGGCAATTAGTGGCAAACTTTTAACGCCCCAAGCGGCAACTAGCAGGCCTGTGATTGCGGCAAGTATGAAGCTAGGTAAATTTTCAAGCAGTACCATAAGCCTTACTTTGAATAAACTAGCACCTAGACTAAGTTGAATGGCAAATTCTTTAGTTCTTCCCTGATAGTGAGCGATGAATAAGTTGAGTAAATTCAACGTAGCCATTAATAACAAGCCTAATACCGCAAAAAACAATGCCGTGATCAAGTTGCCAGTATCACCCAGTATAGCGTCGCGATATGAACCCGTTTGATGAATTTTTTCCATGTTATTAATAAACTTCAAATAGAAAGGAGCAACTTCACTAGAGGTATTTTCATTTATATAGGCGACTAGCCATTGGTCAATGTCATCTTTACTTGGCGCTTTAATCGAGTTGTTATGTGTTTTTAGTAATATGGACTCTAAACTACTACTGATATTAGGGTTTTCTGGTTCTTTATATAGTTTCTTAAGATTTTTAATTTGCCATATTTGCTGTGCTAACACTGGATCTGCGCTGTCTACAGCCATTAAATCTTCAATAATACCAGCAATAATAAGTTGCTGGTTGTTTACTTGTATATGTTTGCCAAGTACAGATGTTTCACCCGAGAAGGCACTTTGCCAGAGTGAATTAGAGAGCCAAACATACTTCTCAGGATCCTCCATATTGACATCTTCACCCAGTAATAATTTAGTACCTAGTACATCTAATATGGTGTTTGATGCTGTAAATAGGGTGCTAGAGTAACTAGTATCTTTAATAGATATTGATTGCTCTGTTGGAGTGATCGCGGCCCATGTTCCTAGGTCACCGAATGCCTTCTCGATGCCGGCTAAGCGACGAAAATCCCAATAAGATACTATCAATTCATCAGTCATTGATAATTCATATTTAACGGTTTTTATCTGAGATTCATTAGTCACCCCTTGCAAAGGTTGAAATAATAGCGCTGAGGTAATTGCTATCACGGTTAATACCGCACCTAATGTTAACCCTAGCGTTAGAATAAGTGGCACGCTTAACCTAGGTAGAGAAAATACCCGGGTAATGCCACTGTAGAAAGCTTTACTGATTAAACTCATGCAACCCCCTGCAACTCATTATTTTTATCGGTATTACCTGAACTACTCGTATTTGCTTGAGAAACGATTTGTCCATCAAGCAGTTGAATTTGGCGGCTGGCGCAACGAGCATAACGCGAGTCATGGGTTACCATGACTATGGTTGAGCCGGCTTTATTCAGTGTTTCTAGCAAAGCCATCACTTGGTCGCCATTTTTACTATCAAGGTTACCGGTTGGCTCATCCACTAAAATAAGGTCAGGCTGGCCAACTAATGCACGCGCTATGGCGATACGTTGTTGTTGCCCACCTGATAATTGATTCGGACGGTATTCTTGGCGATGCAACATATCGACTTGAGTCAATACTTCTTCAACGCGTTGTTTGATTTCTGCTTTTTTTACATTTCTATGTTCCAGTGGCAGCGCGACGTTTTCAAACACTGTTAAGCTGTCGATTAAATTAAACGACTGAAAAACATAACCAATATGTTGGTTTCTAATTTGTGTTCTTTGGTCAACCTTTAAGCCTTGGGTATTAATTTCTGCAATTTCATATTCGCCTTCGCTGGCGCTATCCATTAAGCCCATAATAGATAATAGTGTTGATTTTCCACAACCAGACGGCCCCGTTATAGCAACAAACTCGCCTTCATGAATATCTAAAGAGACTCCTTGTAATGCGTGTGTTTCAATTTGCTGGCCGTCGTAACGTTTGTGAATATTGTTCATGTTGACTATTTTTTTCATGACTATTTCCTAATTTGTTTTATATCAATATTTGAATAATTGTTTGTTAATAAGTGATTGTAAGCTGGTCGAAATTTTCATAATTGCGAGTATCGCTACTGATCACTTCATCACCTAGAGTTAGCCCTTCAATAATTATTAATTTGTTTTGAGAAAGTTCACCGAAAAGAACATCACGTTTAACTATGGTATTTTCACTTGTCTTAACAAATAGGCTTTGCTTTGTACGAGGACGTAGACCTGAAGTTTGTTTGATAAAAGTCGCTTTGGGATCATGTTTAACAAAAACGTTTGCTGATACTGATAACGACGGACGAGCGTTTGAAGTGAGTTCGCCGTCAATTGCTGCTTCAGCTAAAACAGAACCGTTAGTTACAATGCTTTCTATACGGCTAATATGTGCTGTAACATAGCCTTTTTGAGTATTAATTTTAACGGATGAACCAATATCAATTTGGTCGGCTAACTGTTGTGGTAGGCGTAAACGGGCGATAAGCTCTTGGTCACTTCCCACTTTTGCTAAAGAAGTTCCTAACTGTACACTTTGACCAAGTTCAACTTCTAAACTTTGCAATGAGCCATTAATACCTGCTTTTACGTACATATCATCTAATTGCTTTTCTAATAAAGCGACTTGAGACTTTTGCTGAGTAACCGTGATATCGCGCTGAGTTAATTGGTATCCCTGCATTTCAATAAATTGTTCATATTTTTCTTTTTGAAATTTTAAACGTTTTGTTTGTTGTTTAACTGATAACTTAGCGCGCTGTAATTCAATTTTTGAGGCAACCCCTAAGTCCATTAATTCCTCATTAACAGAGAGTTCTAACTGAGCTTTCTCAATTTCTGCTTCTATATCAGCTATGCGACCTTGGTAATCTAATCTAAGATTTTGTTGTTCATATTTAAAAGCTTCACGTTGAGCTTGTTGCTGTGCTAACTCTCCTTTAGCTTGATTGACTTCTTGCTCAAGTTTAGGATTTGATAATAGTAATATGACAGTTTCAGGAGTGATTTTTGTACCGGGACGTACTAGTATTTCAGCGACTTTGCCCATGGCTGGAGCGGTAAGCAAACGTTCTTTTGCAGAATAAAATTCACCGTAAGCATTGGTAAATACATCAAGTGCACCTTGTTCTACGGTTTGAAATGTTAACGTATCAAAAGCAACATCTTTGGTCGCTTTACTACTAACTGCGAAAGCGGCGTAGCTAACGAGTATAATAAACAAGCTTAGACCTAACCATTTCTTCCAAGGTTGATTTTTTGTTAATTTAATTTCCATGACATATCTGCTGTTATAAATCTAAAGTTAAACAGTGTAATGGAAGAGTTGTGCCAGAATTTATTTTGATGTCATATCAATGACTTATTGTTTTTGTTGGCTGGTTGTTATTAATAAATGTTCGTTTTTGATAAGTGGATGTTCGGAAATGTAAAAAGCCTATTAAGTCATGACTTAATAGGCTTTTTTATAAAGTTGCTGTGAACTTAATCGTTATAAGGTAAATAGGTAAGCGACTAATGCCGTATATTCAGCAAAAAAGTTTTTACTGTCTAGTTCTTTAGAGTTTATTAAATACTTACCATTAACTACCATAGTTGGAACTGCGGTTAGCTGGCGAGCCTGTGACAATTTATCTTGAGTCTTTTTATTACGCTTGGCCTGACTAACGATAGTGAAGCTTTTCATACCTTTATCAAACTTAGCACCATCGCCACCACTTAATACAAAAAGGTTACGGACATCTTTTTCTGTATTAATTTTCGCACGATCGGTTTGTAGGTATTTAAATACAGCGGAAGTGAATTTTTCAGCTACATTAGTTTTTTCAGCAATAATTAAGCCTTTACTCAGCATAAATTGAATTTCTGGCGTGGTATGTCCCATAAAATCAACATGCGTTTTTTCTAACTTAACACCTGTAGGCAGCACTTTTTTAAATTCATTTAAATATGGTTCATAGGCTCTACAAGTAGGGCAGTAATATGAAAAATACTCACGTAATTCTGGTTTGTTGGTACCTTGCTCTGAAATAACCGTATAGTGCTTACCTTCTTCAAATTTGCTGGCATGTGCTGAAATAGCTGTTGCTGCAAATAGTGTAAAGGCGAGTAATCCACCGACTAATGTTTTAAGAGTTTTCATGTTGTTCCCTGGAAATACGCTGTAAATTTTATTGTTGCGATTATAGACCAAAGAATAAATTGTTCGTTCAACGTTAAGTGTAAAAATTTATTTCATTAATCTTCAATAAGAAAGCGACTATTTATAGTGAACCATGCAACATAAGTTTAACTTTTTAGATATATTGGTTAAACGACGTTGAAAACTTGAAGTATTACGTTCCAGAATAGCATTTGAAGTATTAACGTTTTTTGTACTTTCTCTTTTATTATCAAAGGTTAATTCGTTCTGTGTGTTTTTCATAATGTATCCTCGTGAATTTCTATGTGATTATTTTGTCAAAACAACGGATGACAAACCAACGATAAGAATTTACACTTAACATAAGTAAAACTTATGTATAAAGATGAGTGACAATGGATCAACGTCTTAAGTATTTAAATGCACTGCGCACTTTTGAAAGTGCAGCTAGGCATAAAAGTTATAGCCAAGCGGCAGAAGAGTTATTTGTTTCACAAGCGGCTGTTAGCCAACAGATGCGTCAGTTAGAGCAAGGTTTAGCAGTTAAATTGTTTGTTCGTAGTGGTCGGAAAATGCTGCTAACAAATAGTGGTGAAATCTTATATGAATCGACTAATCTGGCACTTAACTTACTGATTAAAGGGCTAAATAGCATTCAAAATGAAGAGGTCGCTGGCGATTTAACGATTACCTCTACGCATGCCTTTTGTTCATTATGGTTAATGCCGCGTTTATATAAGTTTTCTCGACAGCATCCCGATATTAATGTGCGTATTTTAGGGTCTAATCAAAAAGAAGATTTACAAAAGAAACACATTGATTTAGGAATTCGGTTCGATGTTTCAAATCGTATCGAAGACAGCGAACATTTAGTTATGGAAGATTTTGGTGAAGATGTTGTTTACCCCGTATGTTCTCCAAAATTACTACAGCATATGTGGCTAAAAAGCCCTAAAGATCTTTTAGATTGTACTTTGGTGAGTTTAGCTAACGAACGATTAGTGACATGGGAAACATGGTTCGAGCATGCCGGCGTTGAAGGTTTTCAGAAATTGACCAAAAAAACTGAAGTTACCTCGAGTGATATGGCATTAAATGCCGTATTAAGTGGTCATGGCGTAACGTTGGCGGCCAGTGCTATGTTTTCACAATATATTCCTACTAAACAATTGGTCGTACCCTTTAAAATAAAACATCCTATAATTTGGAAACGTTATTTAGTTTATGACGCCAACTCAGCAAAACGTAAGCGCATACAGGTTTTTATTGACTGGGTGCGCACTGAAATGGCAAGCTCTGAGCCGAA
>Ga0209395_1004761_pt1 | contig 15692 bp, 12 predicted proteins | sample GOMGulsemesocosm_3_FD_184635 | JGI IMG/M metagenome (GOLD analysis project Ga0209395, IMG submission 184635) | Methane-oxidizing microbial communities from mesocosms in the Gulf of Mexico - GOM9D Gulf of Mexico (SPAdes) (version 2) | ecosystem: Environmental > Aquatic > Marine > Cold seeps... | reverse complement strand
TTTATGATTTATTGTCTGATTTAGTTATTTCAGAAAATATTATTGAAAGACGAAAAAAACATGTCCGTTTTACGGGATCCGCTTTTCAAGTTTATAAAGGTAAACAACTTGAATTTTCAATAAATAATAATCTAATTTTATGACTCTTTTAAATAGTAATAAGCACGAAATTTACCAGATAAAGTCACTCATTGGGCAAGGTGGTATGGCTAATGTATTCCTTGCAGAAGATACTCGCTTACATCGCACTGTCGCTATTAAAAAGTTAAAGAAAGTACAAGACATTGATAATAAAGACATTCAAATTAAACACTCATTACATGAAGCTAGAATGTTGGCTAAGATCAACCATATAAATATAGTCCAGATATTTGACATTTATGTAGAGGAAGATCAAATTTCCTTAGTCATGGAATATATTAAAGGTAAAACATTAGGGCAATTTAAGAAGCAGCATGTTACGAGTTTAATTCAAAAGTTAGAATTAATTTGTCAAATATCTTCAGGGTTAGCTACTGCACACGAACAAGGAGTTGTTCATTGTGACATTAAAGATTCAAATATTATTATTGATGAAAATGGTAATGCTAAAATCACCGATTTCGGTATTGCCTTACTTAAATCAACAGACCATATATCAAAAATAAAACACGCTGAAAATTCAGAGAATAAACCTGATAAAAAGCTAAAAAACACCTATGTTAGTTCTATTTCAGCATCACCTGAACAGTTACAGAATCAAGTGTTAGATTTCAAATCTGATTTATTTTCATTAGGTCTTCTGGCATTTTCATTTATCACAGGAAGACATCCTTTTGAAAGTAGAAACAGTCAAACTATCACTCAAGCAATAATTAATGAAAAGCCCATTAATGCCAATACAATTTCACCTAAAATCCCACAACCGCTTGCTGAATTACTCAACCAATTGTTAGAAAAAAATAAAAGTAATCGACCTCACTGCAGCCAACAAGTTGCCCAGAGCTTCAAACAAATCTTAATAAGACTAAGCCAAGAAGAAATTTCAGCTCAGGATACATTACTTTTAAGTGAATTAAACTTAATAAAAAATCACAAAAGTAAAATTGCGAAAAACAATAATAAATTGACTAAAATAGCTGGAATATTTACCTTTTTAATTGTGAGTATTCTCTTTATTATCAATATAAATATTGAGTCCGAACAACGATATGTCGTGGTACTAAAACCGGAGTTAATTAATAATAGTAAACTAAGTGAAGCACAGAAAAACCTGGTCACTGTGACTATAGATGATTCGATTCGTCAAATGATCATTAATAACCCTAAGCTAAAGTTAATATCCAGAAAAGAAACGGCAGAAATTAACGCAGGACTAAAGAAAATAGCGAGTGCAACTGGTGCGACTGATATTATTAGTACAGATTTAAGCTGTAATAATAATCGCTGTAACGTTATTTTATCTCACTTAGATGGCCAAGAATTGAAAGTAAAAGCACAAAGAAATTGGGTTTTAAACATTAAAAATTATCGTGAGATTTATCATAATTCTGCTAGCCAACTAAGTTTATTATTAAATATTGACGAGTACTTTAACAATGAACAACCAGAGATTAGTGAAGATGATTATATTGATTATATTGAGTTATATAACAAGATTGAATTAGAAGGACAAGATAATGATGAAAATATAGAAAAGCTAAAACGCTTATTAATGCGCTCACCACAATTATCGACGGCTTATTCTTTATACCGAAAAACTAGTCTCGAAATGTTTTATCAAACTAAAGAAAATAGCTATTTAAACGACTTAAGTTATATCTTAAGTAACGCCCCTAGCCCTTATAAAGATACAATGCTGTTCACGATAGATCGTACTATGCAAGCCCTTGCGGAAAATAAATTAATCAAAGCAGATAGAATAATAGAGCGTTCAAAAAATAATGGAGATGATCCGGTTATATATCATGAACTAAAGGCTGGATGGTATTTGGCAAAAAACCAACTATCTATGGCTATAAAACAAACAGAACTCGCTTTAGATATCAGACCAAATATTATATTGCAATATAATTTGGCAGCATTACATTTCCAAAATGCAAATATTGAACAATCTAAAGCCATACTCTTAAAATTAATGCGGCTGCTCCCTAACCACTATAAACCAAATCAATTACTAGCCGATATTCACTTAACTGAAGGGGATATAGATGCAGCAATTACAGCTTATAATAGAGCGATTATTATTAATGCCCAACCTCTAGATTTAAACAATCTTGCACTTAGTTATTTATTAAAAGGACAATACAACAAAGCTTTAGTTTCGGCACGAAAAGCATGGAGTAAAAGTCCAAATAACTCTATGATGCTCTTAAATTTAGCTGATATTGAATTGTTATCTGGTAATAGAATACAAGCAAAAAAATATTATCAAAAAATACTAAGAATGTTATCTAACCAAGAAACCTTTTACTCATTAATAGATAAAGCACAAGCTTATGTACATTTAAAAGAGCATAAAAAAGCATTAAGATCACTCAATCAAGCTATTAAGCTAGCTCCGAATAGAATAGAATATAGTTATGCTGCCGCTATAATCTACACTTTATCTGGCGAAAAAAAGTCAGCATTAATTCAAGTGGAAGAAGCTGTAAAGGCTGGTTATGGTGCGATTTGGTTTAATTTAACTTGGTTTAATGATTTATGTGATCAACCAGAGTTTAATAAATTATTGCTAAGTTTAGGCAGTAGAAATCACTGCCTAGATTAAATAATAAGCTTTAATGGGTAGGACGCCTCACACCAATCCTTGGATCTTGTGAGTAGTAAACCTGATCAAGCTCACCTCCTGAGTTTTTATTTAAGCAAACTGCAATAAATCGAAAATCAAAAAAATTATCAAAAGTCGTATACCTTACATTATTTACTTTTATAATAAGAGTTTTCCCTTGATTTTTTACTTGAGTTTTTATCCTATAATTTGGAGTATCCATATCCATTGTTAAAGTGCTCCCTCCCTTAGAAAAACGCCATTCAAAGCATTCATTTATGTTTGCGATGTCAACAACAAAGGTCACAGATTGCTGTAGTTCAATTTCTAATTTATTGTCTTCTGGTAATTTATCATAAGCTGCGCTATTTGTGATTGAGTCAAAATCAACAATAAATGCCTGATCAAAATCAACATCTTTAAAGTCATTTTCTATAAATTGTTGTATTGTCCATCTATCATTTGTATGAGGATATAATTTAAAAAAATTTATAGTTGAGCCTAATCTAATTTCATCTTTGAGAAGGTTAGCTATTACCTTATTATTTGCATCACTATTGTTCATTTTAGTTCCTTGATAAAGCAAATATTTAAATCTGCATTTCTTTTAAAAAAATACTGTAACATAGTATTCAAGTGAAAAACTTAAATATCAATATATACAGTTGATTTCTATAAAGTAATTTACTTATTAAAAATAAAACATGTAATAATTAAACTTTATAATAAATTGCTGTAGCAGCTTGATAGACAGTATTTAGCTTGTTTTAAAAGCTCGGATATATGCATACCAATCCCAATAAATATGTGATCAATCTAAATGGTCTAAATATAAACGGTTAAAGTTACACCTTCACTATTAAGTATTTGGTGTAACTTAAATAAATATAACCCCCTCATTATTCCTTCATAAATTATGTTTGGATTAACTTTTTTCTCATTTGCATATTTCCTCCTTATTTCCATGCAATAATAATTTAGAAACCGTCAAACTTTGTGAAAAATTTCTCAGGTTAATGAGAGCCCATAACCAAATTTAGGATCTGTATAATGTTAGAACTGATGGAATATAGTCTTTGGCTGCAAAGAACAAAATCAGGTATTAATAAACCAAGAAGTAGTGAGCTGAAGAATATTGATAATAAGTTAAAATGTTATCACTTGCATGGCAGAACACCTAAACTGAGACTTGAAGTATCAACAGCAATAGAAGTTTGGCAAGAAAAAAAAGGAATAACCTGGAAAAATAGCATACGAAATAGTAATGGTGCTGTTGCTGATTTAATAAAACAAATAAATAATGAATTTGAGCTTACCGAGCTAGATCAAACCGCAATACGTTATTTAGAAGATCATCGTCGTCAATATATTGTTCATTTATTTCAAGGACGTGAGATTAAGCTTTCTAGTAAAGTTTATACGGTTTATGAAGCATCAACTGCAGTCTATCAAGGTGCGAGTGTAGGTAATGCAGCATATAGTCAGGCAAAAAACCTCGTTAATCTTATTTTAGGTAATGCAGCAACAGATCCTGGCATGATGGCCTTAATTAAAGATATTTTAGGAAAAAGTTTATCTGATTTTATTGCGCAAATTACGCCTGGTGTTGGTTTAGCATACTCTACCTCAATGACAACCTATAATAGTTATCTTGCTTTATCTGCGGCTAAATCGGCTCATAGTATAAGAAAATCACATCAAGGACTATTACCAGGCGATCCAACTGCTGCTTTTCTGGCAGTTAAAACTTTGATAGAAAGAGAAAGAAATGCCTGTGCAGCAAATGCAGGTACACATGCTATAGAAACAACAGCAAAAGCTGCAGGTATATTTCTTGATGCGGGGGCAGCGACAGGTACAGCAGCTTCAATTATTGGCATGACATCACGTTTGCTCATAACTTTATATTTACTGAAAAAAGATTGGGACGAAATGCAAGCGGTAAAAGGTTTATTCCAAAAACCGTGGGAAATTGATAATAGTATATTTGCTAAAAGCCCACTTTTAGGATGCTATTTTTTACTGAGTGCCGATACCTGGGTGATCGTAAATCTTATTTGTAGTGATTTTGGCAAACCAGGTTATAAATATAAAGTCGAACAAGCAGTAAAAAATCATCTGAATCCACTGATGATAGTTGCTGGTCAGTGCATCGTTAATCATAGGATGACCTTAACGGGCCCAGTGCCTAAATTAACAGTTGAGCGAGAAGATGATTTAACTCAAATTGCCATCAGAGACTCTAAACTTGCAGATCAAATGAGTAGTAGTTTGTATAACAAGTTATATAACAAATTATTTAGCACCCAATTGAAAGGGTACTTTAAATAACCCAGCATTATATAATTTTTGACTGCTGAATTAATATGTTACTTTAAACTAGTTACTTAAACTTTATATCTAAGAAAGCATAATTTAAACGAGAATATTTGGTGAAACTACTAGGAAAAAGAATCGAATTATTACCCTTTGATAATTCTGATTTAGATTTATTTATTCAACTTTCAATGGATGAAAATATCATGAAACACGTTTATGATACTTGCACTTTGGAGGAAGCAGAGTCAGCTTTTTATATAAAAGCGCAACCTTGGGATAAAAGTAGTAACGCTTGGTTAACGTTAAGTATAAATTCAACAGAGAATGATGAGAAACTAGGTAATATCGGCCTTAAAATAATTGATCATCACAAAAAAGTCGCTGAAGTTGGTTTTATGCTCAAGCACAGTTCACAAGGGAAGGGCTATGCAGCTGAGGCTTTATCCCTTATTAAAGATTATGCGTTTAATACCCTTAAACTCAACAAGCTTACAGCAACATGTTCAGTACATAACGCAGGTTCATATAAGTTACTCGAAAAATTCGGCTTTAACCGAGAGCAAACTTTATTACAAAATACAGAAATCAATGGGCAAGCTATTGATGATTATGTATATGGTTTAAAACTAAATAAGTTTATATGATAGTGATCAGTTCCCATTGGTACCGATCACACTAACTTAAACAGCATTTTGACTCGATAAATATTGTTCACATTCTTTAATAGGCAATGCTGGATTAAATAAATAGCCTTGCAATAAATTACATCCGAGTTCAGTTAATAACTCAGCTTGAGCTAACGTTTCAACTCCCTCGGCGATCACTTGAATATCTAAGTGGTTTGCTAAAGTGATCAAGCTTGCTACAACCGCTCTATGATTTTTTTCAGTTTCTATTGATTGAACAAAGCTTTTATCAATTTTTAAGTAATCAACTTTACAATCTATCAAATTGCTCAAAGATGAATAGCCGGTGCAAAAATCATCGAGCGCAATTTTAAAGCCTAAATCATGCAGGCTATCTAAGGTTTTAGTGGCATTCAAATTACTACTTAACGCAACAGATTCAGTTACTTCTATGGTGATATCTGAAGCATTTAAGTTAAACCTATTCAATAATTGAACAAACTCAAGCTTTTGATCGATATCGTGTCTGAACTCATTGAGTGAACGGTTAATAGACACTGAGATATCATGATGACCAAGCGACTTTAAATGTTGTAAATCGCAGCATGCTTGTTGTGCAACTAAAAAACCTAATTTATGGATTAAACCAAACTCTTCCGCAATGGGTATAAACTCAACAGGTGATATATTGCCCAGTTTAGGGTGAGACCAGCGAACAAGGGCTTCCAGTTTAATTACTTTTTTAGAATTACTCGCTAATATTGGTTGATAATAAACTTTTAAAGCACTGTTTTTAATAGCCTCTTTTAAATCATTTCGTAAATTTATTTTGTGTAAATAGTTTTGATGAATTTCCTTATCATGAACCGCAATGCCAGAAATATTTTTCCGCTTTAAGCTACTCATAGCATGGTTTGAATTACGTAACAGCTCAAAACAACTTTTGCCTGACTCTGGGTACTGGGCGATACCTATTCGCAGTACAATTTCAATTATGATGTCATTAAAAATATAAGGTTCAACCAACGCATCATGAATTTTCTTTGCTTTGTCTTCAATATCTACAAAAGATAAGTCACTTATTAAAGCCGTAAATTGATCTCCACTATGGCGACATACAACATCATCATTGTTAACCGTTTGGCGTAACCTTTGAGCCACTTCGCATAATAAAAGATCTGCAATTTCATGCCCATATAAATCATTTATTTCTTTAAAACGATTAATATCAATATATAAAACGGCAAAGGGGTTTTGTTCAGTGATTGCAATTTTATCTAGCAGGTTTTGGGAAAAATAACGTCTGTTAACTAATCCGGTTAACGTGTCATTATTAGCAAAAAATGTTAAACGTTTTTCAGTTAATTTCCATTGCGTGATATCACGAAAAATTGCGACATAATGAGAAATTTGCTGATTATCATCAAATACAACATTAATCATAATCTCTTCAAGGAATATCTCACCATTTTTACGTTTATTGTAGATCTCACCTTTCCAATAACCATGTTCATTTAATTGTAACCATAACTCATCATAATAACTTTGATCATGTTTTCCGGCTGAAAGTATCGATGGCGTAAAACCAATAAGCTCTTTTTGATTATAACCTGTCAGTTTTTCAAGAGCGGAATTCACCTTAATAATACAGTTATTCTTATCTGTTATCATAATAGCTTCAGTTGTATTATTAAACACAACTTCACTAAGCTCTTGCTCTTTATTGATTTCTTTTTCTTCACTGATATCTCTCAAAGTGGCAAAAAACATATCATCATGTTCATCTTGTCCGCTCTTAAGCTGGCCAGTTAGCTGTATATATTGTAATTGGCCATCAGTTTCTCTGGTTAATACTAAATTTAAGTGAGATTTCAGTTTTTGTTTTATTTTTGTGAACTCAGATTCAAGCTGTATTTTCTCTTGGACATTTAACAAACTCAGCATCTGAGAAAGATTGAGGTTTTTCTCTTTTGAACAATGAAAAATCCTGTATAACTGCTCACTAAATTCAAATTTATCTGTATTTATATCCCATTGCAGGGTACCAATATTACTGATTGATTCACCAATATTAAGCCGACTTAAAAGCTGGTTTTGTTGACTGATTTTTAATTGGTAATTAAATTCAGTCGCAATAATATTACTTAACTCTTTAAACCAATTTTTATCTTCATCATTCAGATTTGGCTTATTTTCAAATAAGCACACTAATATGCCTACTGCCGTATCAGTTGGAGAACATAGGGTAGCCGCTAAATACCCATCTATTTTCCATACGACTAAGACTTCATCTTTAGGAAATTTTTTTTGTAAACCTTCAGCATAAAAACAGACTTTATTTGAAGACCGAGCAATATCACAAGGAGTATTATCTAAAGGATATGAGAAGTTTTCTGACTCGATTCCTTTTTTTAAATGGTATAAACAATGGCTCGTATTATTTTCATTATCAAATGACGCTATAAAACAATGTTTAGGTGCAAAACGTTGATATATGCTTTCTAATGCACAAATATAACGCTCATAACCCGCTTTTTTTTGATATAAATGACTAAAATAAGATGCCATATTTGTTTACCTAAATGTTGTAGATAGGTTATGTAATTCATTGACACTATAAGTGACTTGCTCACCCAAAACATTGACTTGAGATACGATCTCTGTATTTTTATAAGAAATATCTCGGATCACATGCACACTCTGATTAATTTGATCCGCGACAACGCTTTGTTCTTCAGCAGCTGTTGCTATTTGCGATGTTAAGTCATTCAGATTATGCATAACCTTTATCACGCCTTGCATTTCTTCATTTGCATTTGTTGATTGTGATTGAGATTGCTTGGCTTTATCTTGACTAGACAACATGAGTTGCTGCCATTGCGTTAATGTTGTTTGCAACCCAACAACAGAATCTTGTATTTGCTGAGTAGCTTCTTGGGTACGACTTGCTAATGATCTCACTTCGTCAGCAACAACGGCAAAACCTCGACCTTGTTCTCCTGCACGTGCTGCTTCAATTGCCGCGTTTAAAGCTAATAAGTTAGTTTGATCTGCGATACCTTGAATTTCAGTCATAATACTAGATATTTGTGTTACATCAGTTACTAATGAGTCAGCTTTACTGGCGGCTTCTCCTATTTCGTGTGCAAGAGATTTAGCACTCTGGTGTGTATTTTCAATGACATCAATAGCAACATTACATCGATTTTGAACATCATTTACATTTTCAAATGCAACGGTTGTATTTTTGCTAACTTCATCTATCGTAGCACTCATTTGCGTAATAGCTGTAGCCAACTGATCTAAGTGAGAATTCTCTTCTTGAAGACCATTAAGTGCAGATGACGAATTAAGTTCTAACTCATCAGCAATCATTTTAAGCTGATCACTTTGATCTTTAGAACGCCCTAAAATAGTGGTTACTTTGGCTTGTAATAAATGTTTTGGATAGTCCAACAACCCCGTTAAACCCTTGCCTGAAAAAACCAACCGAGATGGACTATCAAACTCTTTTGATACTTGTTTTGTAAATGCACTTAAAGATAAATTAGCGAATAATGCAAAAATACAAGCGGTAAAAACAAAAAATAAAGCTGCAGAAATAAGACTTTGAGAAAAAGAGAATATAGCAAAACCGAATGTCAGTGTAAGCAATGCTGAAATATAGCTTCTATGTTTAGTTGTTAATGTAAAACCAGCACTTTTATTATTATTTAATTTATCATATAGGTTTTTTGCTAAGCTGATATGCTTTTGAGAAGGCTTATTTCTAACTGACTGGTAACCAATAACTCGATTGGCTTCATAAACTGGCGTAACATAAGCGTCAACCCAATAATAGCCACCATTTTTACATCTATTTTTGACCATACCGCGCCAAGAGTCATCTCGTTTTAGCTTTGTCCATAAATCTGCAAATGCCGCCTTAGGCATATCAGGATGACGCACTATATTGTGGTGTTGTCCTATGAGCTCTTCTTTAGTGTATCCAGATATATTGCAAAAATGATCATTTACATATGTGATGATACCACTTGTATCCGTGACTGAAACAAGCTGTTCGCTTTCAGAAAATGTTACTTCTTGTGATGACATTGACATATTATCAACTTTCCTTTTAGAAATAGCTTGCTATCCCGTATAGCAAACCACAATCAACGACGCTGTGATTGATTGCATATGAGTCAAGGATGTATTTCTTACAGGTAAAGATGCTAAAAACTTGTTAACAACTTCTTAGAAAACAATAACTAAAGCCATTTATCATCCTTGATGGCTGATATATTACATTTTGATGACATAAGTGCACATCGCACTAAAGTACCACTTGTGAATTTAGTATATAAAAAACATTAATGGTAATAATTATCAATACAGGTTGATAATTTAAAAGTTAAGTAACTTCTTGATGTCAATTTATAAAATAAAGGAATTAGCTTTTGTATTGATAACGCATCAGGTCAAATGAAACAGGTGCGTTAAATTTTCAAGTCGCTCAAATTAAAGTTTTGCACGGGAGTTGATAATCAATTTTTCTGGTGTGAATTAATTAGGAAGTAATTTTATGACCAACTTAGAAATAGGTACGACAGAAGCTTGTTTTTTCCTAGTACGATTGAACAAACGAGATACCGCAGTATCAATACTTTATGATTATGCCATTTCCGTTAATTAACTGGTCACTCAGCGGGAATTCAAAGTGCTTTGAAACCCGCCTAAAAGGAGGTCACTTAATTATTTCACTCAAAACAGCTGCTGAAAATAAGCCTGTATCTTAAAAATACCATTCGAAAGAAGCAAACATATTGTTTCTCTCGCGTTGAGGGTGTTGAAATGGATATCATATTAAAATTATGTCTGCTAGCTCATAATTAACCTAATACGCGATAGCCACGCCCTCTTAGGCAATTTCTAATCACACGTTCTTTTTTATGCTCAGCTTTTTGTCCGCCTTTCAGTGAACCAGTTACCGCTCCAACACCCGCACCTTGCCCTACAGTAGTACTATTGCCAATAATTGCACCAATTACCGCCCCAGTAACTGCTCCTACAGCCCCATGTTTAGCAGCTGACTCACCTGTGTTAACTTGATTGGCATAATTCTGACATTCTGATAAATCCTTTTCATAAACGGCGATATCTATTCCCTTTTTATCTACGATAGGAGAAGTATCTGCACAACCGACTATTAGAATTATACCTGTCACTAGGATCGTTTTTATGACTAATTGATGAGAGAAATTAACATTTTTCATAGCGTATGCCTTAGACAAAGCGAATAAACATTTAACAAGTTAATTTAAATTTAGCTTAGTTAACTGAACGGAAAATGAATAGAACTTGTATTATTTACGATCAGTTGAATTTTTATGATTTTCTTTCACAACCCAATAATATGACATTGTAATAGGAGCAATTTTGAGTGATCGTTTAGGGATGGTAATTAGAAATCTAAGTATTGGGAATAGAATTGTATTTGATGCCGCTTTGAAGAAACTCTAAAAATAATAGTAATCGCAAAAAGGAACATAAATAGGCTATGCTATATTGAAAGCTCTTATTTATGGATAGACAATGAGAATAATTACATTTATAAGTTCTATATTTGTTATTACCGCATGCTCAATCTCTCCTGATGAGTTACGACGTTCAAAGCCTACACTTGAAACATCAAGTACTCATAATTCCCAACTAATATCAAAATGTATTACTAACGGTTGGGGCAATACAGAAGCTGTAAGAAGTGATTATAGGCCAACAATGTTTGGACATACTGCATCTTTATATATGAATGATAATTTAGTTCACTTAATCGATATATCAAATACTTTTGAAGGTAGTAAAACTACAATCTATTCAAATATGAGTGCATTAGGAAAAGAGTCTTCTCTATCTGTCATGCAAGAGTGTCATCCATAAATATTAATGTCACTTTTAATATATGAAATAATTATGTTTTTTGATGTACAAAACGCCTTCCTAATTAACTTGTAAACCCCCTTTACTGTATTGAATTTATTGTTCTTTAAAAAAGAACAATGTATATTTAACCGGTTTAAATTAATAAACTAATTAAATTAACACTATCAGAACAATCATGCCGCGTTATAAAAAGTTAACTCTATGGTTTAGCGTTTATTATAAAAAGCGGAATATTCAAAGGGTAATGAATTAGAGTCTCGCCCCTGATAATCGATTATCATTTTATGATAAACAGGATCAGACTCTACTATTTTATAAAATGTAATTAACTCGCTACTACGGTAATCAACTAACTCTGATTCAGCCAAAGAAGTTGCAGCAAACAAAGTAGACATTAAGAGGACGGCGCCAAAATTACACTCTCCAATTTCATCTGAATTTACTAAATAATCTAGAAGATGATCAACACTTGCTTTGTAGGTATTTACTCCTGCATTTCGCATAAACAGACTTTGTTCTGTTTGACCAAATTTTTCTTCTAATAAATTAGCGCGAAACAAAAATATAATAGCAGATTCAACATCAGAATCAGCTAAACGGAATAACTTTGCATCAAGTGAACCATGCCATGATGTTGGCAGGTACTCTAAAGCGATCAATAATGAATCTGTTTTCACAGCGCCATTAATATATAAGGTTGGCACCTGCTTTTTTGGGTTTAATGCTAATAAAGCATCTGACGACATTTGCTGCCAAGTTAAAATATGATCTTGATGAGCAACCTTATATGAGGTTAATAACCATTTTAGACATCTAGAAAAAGGGGAGTCATATACCCAAATAAGTTTATTCATAGTATTTATACCATTCAATCTAACTGTATCTAAAAATATCAAATATACATTTAAAGCTGAAGCAAAAATTTAGTGACAATATTTAGAGGAAATTACATACTGAAAAAAAGAATAAGAGATATCAATATGAAAAAATCACTATTAGCTGCAGTTTTATTTTCTGCAATCAGCTTACCAACTTTCTCATCTGACTCTATAAAACAGTCAATATCTATTGATTACGATAAAAAACTTTCAGATTTATTTGTTCACTTTCATAAGAATCCAGAACTAAGCAATTTAGAGCATAAAACATCAGCACGATTAGCTAAAGAGTTAGCATCGCAAGGCTATGAAGTAACAACCAAAGTCGGTGGTACTGGTGTGGTTGCCATATTAAAAAATGGCAATGGTCCATTAGTCATGATGCGTGCAGATATGGATGCACTGCCCGTAGAAGAGAAGTCAAGACTGTCATATGCATCAAAAGTAACTCAAATTAGCCCTATCACAGGTAAAAAAGTACCCGTTATGCATGCATGTGGCCACGATGTTCATATTACGAGCCTAGTAGGAACAGCACGATTAATGGCAAAAATGAAAGATAAATGGTCAGGCACTTTAATGCTAATAGGTCAACCAGCTGAAGAAGTAGGTCCAGGTGCAAAAGGCATGATGGATGACAATTTATGGCAAAGATTTGGCACTCCAGATTACGCTTTAGCATTTCATGTAGAAGCACAAGGTAAAGCTGGCGTCATAAATGTACTTGAAGGTTCACCTTATGCCGGTGTTGATTCCGTAGATATTATCGTTCACGGTGTGGGTGCACATGGCGCCTCACCTCATACAGGTAAAGATCCTATTTATATCGCAAGCCAAATAGTTGTTGCACTGCAATCATTAGTATCTAGAGAATTAGCCCCTAGAGAGCCTGGAGTTGTCACTGTTGGCTCATTTCATTCAGGTACAAAGCATAATATTATTTCTGATAAAGCACATTTACAGCTAACCGTACGCAATACCAATGAAGCAACTAAAAAGAAGTTATTAGAAGGTATAAAGCGTATTGCAATTAATATTGGCAGAGCTGCAGGATTACCGGAAGACAAACTACCTGAAGTAATTGTCTCTGAAATGTCTTTACCGCCAACGGTTAATGATAAAAACCTAGCTCGTAAGTTAAAATCAGTATGGCAAAATATAATGGGAGACGACTTAGTTGTAAGCGAACCGCCAAAAGGAATGGGTGCAGAAGACTTTCCATTTTTCACAACTGACCCTTTGATCCCAAGTGTCTATTTTAAAGTAGGCGGCACACCGCAAGCCGACTTTGATAAAGCAGCCAATGGTGGGCCCGCAATACCCAGTCATCACTCACCACTTTTTAAAATAGCTCCAGAGCCTGCAATAAAAAGTGGGGTTGAAGCAACTGTACATGCTTTGTTAGCACTTTTAGATAAAAAGTAAAAAATTACTCAGTTAAAAATAAGGCATTTAATTTTTTAAGTGTCTTTTGTTTAAATACCTGTGATCACTTCTATACTTTAATAATTACAAAGTATTATCAGTTTTCTACCTAAGGTGTTATGTGAATAATAAAATGAAAAATATGCCTGATACGATTATTTTCGACATTATGTTTGCTAAAGCTCCTGCTCAAGATGAAACAATGAGCAGTTTAGAATCTGATATTATAAAAAAATTAAACTCTTTATTAAATGAAACCAATCAGATTACGCAATATATAACATCTTTACCACAAATAGCTTCTGAACTATTTGTAGAATTAGAAAGTGAAAAAACAGACTTTACAAAAATAGAAACTATATTAAATAAAGATCCCGTATTAGCAGCAAAAGTACTCTCTATCGTTAATAGCGCTTATTACAAACATACAAGCAAACCAATTACAAACCTATTAAAAGCAATTTCAATTTTAGGGTTAGATTGCATCATTTCAATTCTCATGCCTGTACTTTTAAAGGGCATATTTAATGTGAATTTGTATCATTTTAAATTATTTGGTTCACTCATCTGGCAACATTCATTAGAGACTGCCGTTCTTTGCCAAACATTAGGTAAAAATGAAAAAAATATAAGCCTGTTTAATTGTTATTTGATGGGACTAGTACATGATTTAGGGAAGGTAGTTGCTTTTGAATGTGTTAGCCAGCACTTAACCAAAGCTGAAGTATCTTCACCTTTAGGAAATACAAGCTTTAAGCTAGCGCTGTCTCAATGCTCATTAGATCTTTCAATACAAATTGCAATTATATGGCAATTACCCAAAGAAATTATTGAATCCTTGCAGCAGCAATTAGCAGATAATAAAAGTGACCTCGCCAATATACTTTATTTAGCCAATAAAATAAGTGAAGCAAATTTAATGATTGAAAATAATCACATGACTTTACTCAGAGCCATTGAATTGATCACAAACGATAGTATTAGTAAAGCTCAAGTGACACTATGTTTAAATAAGTTAATGGACTTACCACCATTATAGTACGAATTTAATATTGTCTGTTTTACTTAACCACTTCATCAATCCATTTAAAAAACTTATCGTTTCCTTTTTGAATATCTAGGGCAATAAGTTCAGGTATTTCATACGGATGATATTCAGTAATTAATAAAGATAATTCATCAAAATGTTTAGTTGACCCTTTGATCAACAATAAAACTTCACTATCTGTTTCAACTTTTCCTTGCCAAGAATAAATAGAAGTTATGCCAGGTAAAATATTGACGCAAGCAGCTAGTTTTTTTTCAATAATGCGTTTTGAAATATTATTTGCAGTTTCTAAGTCAGGGCATGTACATAAAGTAGCTTGATACATTTTAAACTCCTTAAGTTTAAGAGCGGTTATAGTCTGAATAACTTACTTTATCAGTACCGTCGCCTAAACTTTAAAGAAGCGTATTTAATGTTAGTAGATGTGACTTTTTTCATCTGAAATTCACCTATCAACCTGTGTATTTTTGAGTTTAGTCAAACTCTGCATAACCGCCAGACATATTAATCAATAATACATATTCAATGGTGTCAGATTAAAAAATATTATTAACTTGAAACTATATAAATTTACACAGATTGCAGATGGCTTAGCATGAAAATTTATAATTGTCTTATTTTTTTGTATCGACATTTAAAACAGGAAGTACCTCTGAAATTTCATTATCCAGCATATTAAATACACTCTCATAACCATATTTTGGTGACCAATCTAACTCTTTTTG
>Ga0209395_1004758_pt1 | contig 15699 bp, 10 predicted proteins | sample GOMGulsemesocosm_3_FD_184635 | JGI IMG/M metagenome (GOLD analysis project Ga0209395, IMG submission 184635) | Methane-oxidizing microbial communities from mesocosms in the Gulf of Mexico - GOM9D Gulf of Mexico (SPAdes) (version 2) | ecosystem: Environmental > Aquatic > Marine > Cold seeps... | reverse complement strand
AAGACAATTGAGACAGTAAAAGAAGCTGATACTATTGAAGCTAGTAATGAACTAATTGAAAAGTATGAAGACGTAATGACTGACACAGTCATAATGCTTGGTGCTCCAATTCTTACGCCAGTTATTTCAGTAAAGAATTTATCACCTATAACCAGAACGAATCCAGTACATAAAGGGGGCACAACCTTTTCAATTATCTATACAATGATATTTGATATCTGCTTTAACTCTGCTTTAATCCAAAGCCTCGCTCGTCGAGGCTTTGTTAGTTATAGCCTCGTATTTTTAGTTCTCGAACGTTTTTTGAGCCATAGGTACTGGCAACTTTACAGTGGAACCGTGGCAAGTTTAGTTTGGACAGGTGGCCGTTTTGAGTGGAATCTACACTGTACAAGTTGGTGATTACAAACTTATAGCCGATGATATTGGTGTTACTAAAAACAACTTAACCTTATAGCCATATTTTCCATTTTATTCGGACTATATCTTGTCATTCATTATTCAAATTTATATAGGTTTATTATTCGTAGTCGTTATAATACGTGGAACAATTAATTTCTTATAATATAAATAACTTACATCCATTTATTAGGTATTATTGAGCACTTTTACGATAAGGTAGTTATGCTCTTTTAGCCATAAAATTTGGCTTTACCGTTCATAAGTTATTAGTTTCAGGGAAATAAACCATCAAGGGATGATAATGTTAAAAAACTTAATTTTTTTATTGTTAGCACTTTACGCTCACAATAGTTCAGCACAAGACAATTCAGATATATTTGGTACTCTTCCATTAATTAGTGATTTAAAAATCTCTCCTGACGGTTTAAAAATCGCATCATTGCAAAATATCGACGGCAATTATCATATTGTTGTGCGTGAATTATCTAAACCCAAAGCTAAGCCAACGGTTATTGGTCTCAAATCTGCAAAAATAAGAACTATCGATTGGGGAAATAATGACAGAATTATTTTCAATGCCACGATCCCATACTATTCAAGAGCTGATCATGAAATGTTCACTATGCATAGACTAGGCCTATTAAATATACACAACAGTGAAACTATTTGGCCATTTAATAAAGGTAAGAAAAAATACTATATAGGTGCACCTTATGTTGTTAATAAATTAATTCATGAGCCAGACCACGTATTAATTTCCTATTATGGCGATTTACTTAAAGTTAGGTTAAGTGATGGTGATAAAGATGAAGTTGATATCCCAAGAAAATCAAGCGCATGGGTTACCAATGAAAGCGGTGAGTTACTTGCCTATACGCTTTATCATAAAAGAGAAGATCGCTATACAGAAATGCTCAAGTCACCCAGTGAGGAAAGTTTTATAACACTAAAAGTACTTGAAGATGAAAAAGAAAAGAATTTTGATGGCAATATTCAGTTAGTGAGCAAGGACCGCAAGTCAATTTTTTATACGCAAAGAAGTAATGATGATGTCGTGAATTTATTCAAAGCGACGGTTCAGGGGCAATTATTGGTTGATATAAAAATTGTATCAGAGAATGGAACATTTGATTTAGATGGCGTGGTTTTAGATTACAATAATTCACAAATGATAGCTGCTCAGTTTACCAAAGATTATAGCGAATATGATTATTTTGATAGTAACTTGAAGCAGGTTCAAGCGGACCTTACCGCAACATTTCCCCAAGCGGAAGTTGAAATAACGTCTTATTCGGTCAATAAAAATAAATTTATCGCTAAAATATCGAGTAAAGACTTCCCGCTTGAATATTTTTTCTATGATCAAAATAGAGGTCATCTAGTTAAGGTTGCCGATGGATATCCAGCAACCAAGAATGTGTCTTTGGGGACTGTTACTAAATATAATTATACTGCGGGTGATGGTTTAGCTATAGCAGGATATTTTACTAAACCGACTATAAATAAAGACGAACTGCCACCATTAATCGTTATACCTCATGGCGGACCTGAAAGCCGAGATAATATGAGCTTTTATTGGTTAAGGCAGTTTTTTGCATCGGAAGGCTATGCTGTATTTCAAAGTAACTTTAGAGGCTCCTCCGGTTACGGTAAAAAGTTTGCCAAAGCTGGTTATGGTGAGTGGGGTAAAAAAATGCAGCAAGATATTGATGATGGTGTTGATAGCTTAATCAAAAATAAGTTAGTCGATGGCAATAGGATTTGTGTGGTAGGGGCCAGTTATGGTGGCTATGTTGCTTTATATAGCGCGACTCAAAGATATGATAAATATAAGTGTAGTGTTTCGTTTGCGGGCGTTAGTAACTTAAGTGATATGTTTTATCATGCAAAAGAGCAACTTGGTGGCATTTCCTATTGGGAAAAAAGCATCGGGGAAAGGAGAGACTTAACAGCATTAAAAAAATATTCCCCCGTTAAGTTGGTTACAAAGAAGACGCGCCCTATTTTAATACTCCATGGAGAAAAGGATACGGTTGTTCCTATTTTCCAATCGGAGAAAATGTATAAAACACTCAAGAAAGCGAAAATAAAGGGTGTGAAATATATTGAATTAGAAGATGAGGACCATTGGTTTACTCAAGAGAAATCGAGAAAGCTTTTTTTAAAAGAGTCGTTAAGTTTTATTCAAGAACATATCTAAAGGAAGGGTAAACCTATTTATAATCAAAGGGTAAGGCTCTGAACCCCTTGATTAGTTGATTGATTAGCGGAAAAAAACCGCTTCAGCCATACCTATGGCGAAGCGTTTTTGGAACACTTAGCGCGATTAGCAAGTAGTGAACTTTAACTTTTAATCCTAAAGTTCACATTAGCCAGAGAGAGTCCCGATAAATCCGCTATCTCTTTAACATCTTATTTGTACTATTCATCACGCAATATCAATGAAGGTCTAGTACTTGCGGCTTTAAAAGCAAGGCTAGCCACCGTTAACCAAGTGATCATTGTGATGATGATTGCAGAGGCTAAATACACCCAACTCGATTGGGTAATTCGTTCATTGAAATTAGCTAACCAATCACCAATCAACCAGTAACTAAGCGGAAAAGCGACAACAATGCTAATCACAACTAATATTAAAAATTCTTTAGCAAGTAAGTTCACTATGCTTAAACGAGAGGCACCTAATACTTTGCGCATAGCGATTTCTTTTTGTCGGCGTAAAGTTGCAAAGGATGCTAAACCAAAGGTACCTAAACAGGTTAAGAAAATAGCTAATAAGCTAAAGACACTGACCATTTCTAACGCTCTATTTTCATTTTTATGGGCGTTGGCGTAATCATCAGAAATGGTACTGATGTTAACATCACTTAGATGTAACTCCTTGGTGATGATCTCTTTAATCTGTTTGCTTAATGTTGATAAATTGCCCTCTCCTACTTTAATCACCATGTTACTTATTCCTGCAGAGGAATAACCTAAATTCAATGACATAGGCAATGTTGTTTGCCTCGCGGAACCAATTTTAACGTTTTCAATCACACCGACGACTGTCGCTTTCATGTTGCCATGATTGGGCACAATAAGCGTCATACCAACGACTTCATCTAGGTCTTGATAACCCGCTAATTCAACCATGCGACGACTGACAATAACACTTATGGCTCTATTACCTTCGACATCTTCTTGGTACCAATCACCACTAAATTGTGGTGAAAAATCGCGTCCAGTAAGTAAAGTTAGACCAAAGGTTTCAACGGGGTTGTAACTGGTTACCACACTTGGCTGCATCACGTCTAATTTAGTGCCATTTGGCCAAGTAAAGTTTAGATCAAAGTTCATATCATTTGTTAAGTCGGTATTAGAAGCGGTAACGCTTTCAACGCCAGGTAAGTTGTTAATTGCAGTGAACAAACTATTATTGTCTTTTCTAAATAAAGCTTCATTGGGCAAGTTTTTAACTGTCAACCTAGATGACTTTTCATAACCAATATCGAGGTTATTAATTAAATGCATTTGTTGATATAAAGAAGCAGTAGCAATGATTAAACCTATAGATAAGGCACCTTGAAAGCAGAGCGTTAGTTTCCTAATGAATATTGCCGTACCACCACGAACTAAATCACCACTTAATACTCTTTTGGCACTAAACGACGACACAAACAGCGCTGGATATAAACCTGATAATAAACCGACGATTAAAATAATCACGCTTGTCATCAACATAAACTCTGAAGCATAACTAAAACTAAGGGTTCTATGCATCATTTGATTGAATTGCGGTAAAGTAAGCTCCACTATAGCGAACGCTATTAAACTGGCGACTGCGACTACCAAAAGTGATTCAGTTAAAAACTGCATCACTAATTGGCTTTTTGTTGCCCCTAGTGCTTTACGTACACCTACTTCTTTTGCGCGCTTTGCCGATTGTGCAATACTCAGATTGATAAAGTTAATACTGGCAATAAGAATTAACATCACACTTAACGCTAAACAGATTTGTAAAACGGTTGATGAACCTCCTTGCTTCATGAGAAAGGGGCCATTACTTTCAAAGTGTATGTTTTCCATATTGACCAAAGCCATGGTCACGTTCTGCTTCGCTTTCCATGGTTGGAGTATGTGAAGCTCTTTGTTAAGTAGCTTAGTGAAAGCAGTGATATTAGTATTGGCGAGTAACTTATAATAAACATAACCGCTGCCTCTTTGTATAAAGTTACTAGGCATATGAATTAAGCTATCAAATTTAAAGTGAGTATTTTCCGGCAAATCTTTGAAAATAGCGCCGATACTATACTGCCCATACTCATGTTTTAGTGTTCGACCAATAACATCTGTATTACCAAAAAGACGTTTTGCTTCGCGTTCACTGAGCACTAATTGATTAGGTTTATTAAGCGCTTGAGCAATATCCCCCGCGACTAATTCTAGTTTCATAAAATCAAGAATGTTATCTGCAGCAGAGTACAGGTTATTTAAGCGATAATTACTGCCGTTAACCTCAACTAAATCACTTATTTTGGGATCTAACCTTTCAATACTAGCAAGGCCAAAAGTTGCCTCAAGTTGACTATGATTTTTTACTTTATCAGCAACGCCAAAGTCACTTTGTGAGATGACTTGTAAACCTAACGGGGTAAAATCTGAGTGACCTAGGTAAACTCGTTCGCTGTCAGGATGTTGTTTATCGTAGGATAATTCATGCTGAGCAAATAAAGCCATCAATATCGCTGCTGCTAAACCAATACTAAAACCGATTAAGTTAAGAAAGAAATGTTGTTTATCTTTTTTTATCGCCCGAAGAGCGGTGACAATATAACTAACTATCATATTAAGCGACCTCGGCAGATATATCTGAGGGCATAGTGACTTGATTAGCCTTATCAAGCATTACTTGGCCATCTAAAAGGCGGACTAAACGGTCGGCATAATTACCCTCTTTTTCATCGTGAGTTACCATGATAACTGTGGTGCCTTCTTTATTTAACTCACGTAACATTGCCATGACTTCATCACCATTTTTTGAGTCTAAGTTACCTGTTGGCTCATCGGCTAAAATCAGTTTTGGGTTAATAATTAAGGCACGTGCCACGGCAACACGTTGTTGCTGACCACCGGATAGTTGTTGAGGTAAATGCTCACCACGATGATCAATACCAACACGTTTTAAAATAGCTTCCACTCTTTGTTTACGTTCAGCCTTTGAAATTTTTTGATATTGTAGTGGCAGCTCAACATTTTCAAACACTGTCAGTTCATCAATTAAATTAAAACTTTGAAAAACAAAGCCAATAGAAGACTTACGTAGTTCCGCTAATTTAGTTTCACTGTAGGCTGAAATATCGGTACCTGAGAATTCAAAGCTACCATCCGTTGGTGAATCAAGCATGCCTAAAATGGATAATAAGGTCGATTTACCACAGCCAGAAGGTCCCATAATAGCGACAAATTCACCTTCTTCTACCGTTAAATTAATATTGCTTAGTGCGGTTGTTTCTATATCTTGAGTGCGAAAAATACGGCTTAAATTTTTTAATGTAATCATGTGAATCCCTTTCTTTGTTATTATTGTAAGTTAAGTTGTTGTGCTTGATCGAAATGGCCATAAGAAGAGGTGATGACCTGATCTCCCAGTGTAAGGCCTGATAATACTTCGAAATAGCTTTGGTTCTTTTTACCCAGAGTAATATCGCGTCTTATCGCTTTATTACTGTCAGGTACAAGCACATATACCCAGTGACCACCGCTACTGTTAAAGAAGGCTCCACGTTTAAGTAAAAGCGCATTGTTATTATCGCCACCCAACATCAGTTCCGTATCAATACTTTGTCCACGTTTAATGCCCTGAGTACCTTTAGGTAAATCGACTTCAATTTGAAATTGTGACTGACTAACTCGACTATCAATTTTACTTACCAGGGCATTTACATTGCCGCGCTTTAATTCAACCGCAACAGTCATGCCTCGTGTAACTTGATTTAGATAAAACTCATCAAGTCGAATAACCAATTTATATTCGTTCGGAATGTCTATTTGCCCTAAGCGTGCACCGCGGCTTTTAGATTCACCAATTTCAACATTTAATTCACTTAAATAGCCAGATACGGGGGCTTTAATTAATAAGTTATCAAGGTTTTTTCGGGCAAACTGTAGGTTTTTTTCTAACATTTTTGCACTGTCTTCTAGCTGCTCTACTTGCACCTTACGTATGCTGTTTTCTTGTTGTTGTCGCTCTAAAGTGAGTGATTTTCTTGCTTTGTAATAACGCAAGTCGCTGGTTATCTCTGCTAATCTATCTTTGGCAAGCACACCTTTACCCACTAACGGCTTTGATTGCTTTAAGCGACGATCTAGATGACTAATCTGTAATTCAATTTCTAATAAATCACGGCGTAGATTTAATCTATTTGTTGCCATGTTCATTTGCGTATTACGTAAAAAATTAAGTTGCTCGGTTACCTGCGCCTCACGGCCCATCACATCGAGCTGTAAATTTGTATTGCTCAAACGTACTAGTGGTTGACCCTTTTCAACATACTCACCTTGCTCTACTAAACGTTGTTCGACTTGTCCACCTGCTGAGGTATCGAGGTAAATGGTGGTTTTGGGTACCACCTGACCACGTAAACTTAAGGCATCAATAAATGCGCCTTTAGTGACTGGACTCACCGTGATGTTGCTCATTTCAAGGTTATGGCTACGACCACTGGTGGTTGATTGGCTAAAGCCATAGGCCGAAGCTGCGATTGCTAAAACGATTACACTAACAACAGCATTTTTTAAGTACCTTTGTAGTGGCGAACGTATTATTTTTTTGTCCATCCTAGTCTCTATTCCTCTGCTTTTTAGCTTATGTCCTGAACATTGTTACAACCGGGCTGAGCATTTTGTTTGTAACTTCAATGTAACTTTCAGTATGATTTTCAGTGTAGTTATTACAAGACTTATGCCAGTTAATATAAGCCAATAAAAACAAATGGTTAACTGGGGTGTGTACAGAGGGATAAAATGTAACCGTCCATTTATAGAACACTTTTTACTGCGTTTAGTGTCCATTTATGGACGGTTTTTGTCTGGACGGATGATTTAAAACTAAGGTAGACTAAAAACAATGCAAGAAAATGGATCTCAAAAAATGAAGCAAGCGGGCTCAATTTTAATTGTTGATGATAACCCTGATATTTTAATCGCAGTGAAGTTATTACTGAAAAAACATTACCAAACCGTTATAACGACAAATAACCCTTTTGACATCGAAAAGGTACTTAATGAGCAGAAGATAGATGTTATCTTACTCGATATGAACTTTAACCATGATGCGATTAGTGGTCAGGAAGGTTTTTACTGGCTGAAGAAAATCCTTGCCCAGAATGCTGCAATAATTGTGGTACTGATGACTGCTTATGGTGATATTCAGCTGGCGGTTGATGCGATTAAAGCCGGCGCTTCAGATTTTGTCGCTAAACCTTGGAAAAACGAACAATTATTAGCTGCCATTACCGCTGCTTTTTCTCACGCAAAAGATAAACAGCAACTCGGTAAACTTACCCGTCAAACGCAAGGCTTGAATCAGGCACTTAATGGTCAGCAGTTTGAATTTTTAGGCCAAAGTACCGCTATGAAAAAGGTATTCGATACCATCGAAAAAGCCGCCCAAACGGATGCCAATATATTAATCACAGGTGAAAGTGGCACGGGTAAAGAGTTAGCAGCCCATGCGATACATGCAGCTAGCAATCGAAGTGAACAAGCCTTTATTAGTGTCGATATGGGCTCAGTCGCACAAACTTTATTTGAAAGTGAGCTTTTTGGTCATAAAAAAGGTGCATTTACCGATGCTAAAAATGATCGCGTAGGCCGTTTTGAGCTGGCGCATGACGGCAGTCTGTTTTTAGATGAACTGGGTAATTTACCACTCAATCAACAAGCAACTTTGCTCGCAGCATTACAAAATAGACAAGTGACGCCCGTAGGTGGTAGTAAAGCCATTGAGACTAATATTCGCTTGATATGCGCCACTAACGAAAACTTACCACAAGCGGTTTCACAAGGTCGATTTAGACAGGATTTATTGTACCGTATTAATACGGTAGAAATACGTCTACCGCCTCTGCGAGAACGTATTGATGATATTCCATTACTTGCGCAGTATTACCTTGCACACTTCAGTCATAAATACAAAAGAACGGTCAGTATAGCGCTTGATGATATGCAGGCACTTTGCCAGTACAGCTGGCCGGGAAATGTGCGTGAGTTGGCACATGTTATCGAAAGAGCTGTTATTTTAAGTGATAGCGATATTTTAGATGTTTGTGCGGTAATTGGCGCTGTTATTGGTACCGCATTAACACCAGCGGATAAAGAAAAGACAAACTCAAAGGCTAACCAGTTACCTAATGTTTCCGAAGGTAAGAATATCGAAGCTGCTACTCCAGAGCTGCATGAGAATAGCTTTAATTTAGAAGTGGTAGAGCAACGTACTGTGCGTGCTGCATTAAAATATCATCAGGGTAATGTTACCAAAGCTGCTAAAGCGCTAGGTTTAACACGAGGCGCAATGTATCGTCGATTAGAGAAGTACGATCTTTAATGATTATCAGCAGTGAAATTTTATCTTTCACCTCAGCTAAAGAGTTATTTCTATGAAGGTATTTAGTATGAAGGCTTTAATTGATCGACCGCAGTTTTTATTAACCTTGAATCTTATTGCGTTAATGGCTGCTATTTTATTGCTTAACAAGGTTTATCAGACGCTTGGGTTATCAGCCACAGGGTTATTGTTATTATTGATAATCACGGGATTATTACTGTCAATCTTCTCTTTATTTAAGCGACAAAGTAGCCAAGTAAAACAAGTGATAAAAGCCCTCGCCAATGGTGATAATACTTTAGGGCTTGGTGCCCAAGATCCAATGCGAAGTTACTTTGAAGAAGTAAAGCTACAAATGCAGACAGCAAGATTTACTGCTGAGCAAAAAAGTGAATTTTTTAAAACCTTACTTGTTCATATAAACTTAGCAGTGATAGTTTGTGATGCTAAAGGGCAGGTGATTGAATCAAACCCTGCGGTTTCACGTTTACTGGGTAAAAACATTAATCACCTTGATGCTCTTAATCACATCGGCACTTTGATATTAAATGCACAAAAGCCAATACAGAGCACGGTGCAATGGCTACAAGGAGAGCAACAAGATACCTTAACCTTGCAAGTGAGCATTGCTGAAATTCAGGGAAAAACGCGAAAGATTATTACTTTGCAATCTATTCATGATCTTTTATTAAATAAGGAGCAGCAAGCTTATAAACGTTTAACCCATGTGCTCACTCATGAAGTAGCAAATACAATTACGCCATTAGCTTCGTTAGCACAAACATGTCAGGAATTGATGCCTGAGGCATTGATTTTTAACGATGTAGAAAGTAAAGAGGACTTACAGTTAGCCTTATCAACCTTGGCTACACGTACCGAGTATCTAGGCAAGTTTATTGAAAGCTTCAAGGAGATAAGTAGCTTACCTTCCCCTACGTTAGCACCCACTCAGATAGTACCAATTGTTGAACGTCTGGCTCTTTTGCATCGACAACAGCTAGCAGAAAATAACATAGTGCTTGATATTGTCATTCAACATCAGCAATTGGTGATGTTAGATAGTGCTCAAATTGAACAAGTACTTATCAACCTCATGACCAATGCTATTGATGCCCTTTCAATACATAAGGATCAGCAACAAATAAAAATAACCTTAACGGTAGGGCAAAATAGTGCTCAGCAACTCTACGTGGAAATTGCCGATAACGGCCTTGGCATAGCAGCACATGTGGTTGATATGATTTTTGTGCCATTTTTTACGACTAAGCAGCAAGGCTCTGGTATAGGTTTAAGTCTTTCACGGCAAATTATGGCCAATCATGGCGGTGATTTAGTGTATATAACACGAGAAAAAGGCGCCTGTTTCCGGTGTGTATTTGGTTAACACATGGTCATCGTAAGTCGAGTCACTTTCCAAATTTTACAGCTTAATCATTGATAGCTATCAAAGATCTCTGAATAATTATGTTTTTCAACAGTACTCCCCGTTTCTAGGTAATACTTTAACCCAAAAAGGTGTTTGAGTAATGACTTACCCATTTGACCTTTCATTAAATACACCATAAAAGCTGGGGAGGTTGAAACAAAAGAACTCATCTTTACTGCTGTTGTTTTTTCATCAATGGTAGTTAACTCATAGCGAGCAGACATCTCTTTAACAAAAGGTAGGTTATGCTTAGTAACAACGACATTAAAACTCTCATTTTCAACGCAGGCTGTTATTTTTTCATCGACATAGTATTTGTCATCAAATTGGCAATGCCTGACACAATCTAGCTGTCCTTTTGTGGCATTGTGCATATAGTTAGAAGACTTCATCATTGGGTTGTGTACCTGAATATCCCCATATTGATTAAATAATATCTGCCACACTTTTTCTTTTGAGATGTTAATCGTTTTAGTAAATTCTGATTTTTTCATGTTTATAGCGCTTAGTAAGTTTAACCATCAGCCTAGGCGTGATGGTTATTGTATGGTTTATTCCTAATAGTCTGATACATAGTAAAGGGAAATTTATTTAGTTGGCTTGTTAAATCGAATTCGGAAAACTTCAGCCTCTGAAGTATCTGCTCCCAATAGTTTATCTGCACATTCATTCCATAGTGCTAGTGTCAATGATTTACCTAAATAGCTTTGCTTAGGACTTTCGCTATCTAACGGTAATGTAAGCAAAGTGGTGAAATCGATAACATTACCTTTTGAGATAACAATGGCATAGTCAGCATTGGTATCTATATCAATAACTTTATCAACGGATTGAAAAAAGTGAGCATCTGATAACAAATCAAGTGAGTCATCACGTAAAGGCTTCACTTTGAGAAATCTAGGATCGTTATAAAACCCTTGATGACTTTCTAATGAGGTCCAATGGCTGAGTGCGCCCATTTCAGGTGTAGTACCTTGAACATTAGTGGATAAAACCGAAAAGGTAGCCACTTGCTGATTATCATATTCGGCAATTAACGGAGTTATTTCGGGGAAGTACTCTCCGTACAGTTGTATTTCTTTTCCTTGTTTTACCTTGCCAAAAGCGAATTCTAATTTTAGTTTTGATTCAATTGTTAATTGTAAAGTCATGATGTTTCTTTCTGATTGAATGTGTAAGTAGGGGGATTATGAAGGACTAATTAACGGAAATCAACATTTCCGGAAATATATATTTCTACAATGGTGCTTTCGCCTAATTTTATTTCTGTTAGAATTGCGACCATGAAAAAAAATATACCTGAAAACTCTACTAAAAGTAGAGGACGAAAGCGTGATGAAAGTCGAACTGAATCAATTCTACAAGCCGCGATAGGCTTGCTACTTGAGGTAGGTTTTGACAAATTCAAAGTTCAAGATGTAGCTGTGCGTGCTGGCGCGGGTACGGGAGCAATTTATCGACGCTGGCCAAAAAAAGAAATCTTAATTGCTGAAGCAATTAAGATTATGCCTCAAACAGAAGTTGAGTTAACAGATGATCCCATCACAGATCTAAGAGACTTGGTTAAGTTCAAATGTAGCAATACTTTTGAAAAGCCAGATCTAGTTCCAGGATTGATATCTGCTATGCGTGCGGATAAAGGAATAGAGCAAGCAGTAAAAGAGGGCTTTAGTGTCAATCATTTTCGAACTGCCATTGCTCGAATTATAGGGGGGGACCATCCTCAACTTGATTTACTGACAGAGCTTACCCCTGCAATGACCTTATTTAGAGCTTCATTTACACCTGAAGTCATTGAAATTGAGAAAATGACAGATGAGATTATGGATCTGATATTATCCTTTGCAAACAAGTCTTAATCATAGTCATTCAACAAGGGTAAATGTGAGATGTGCATTCATTTATTCACGGTAATATTTAGATACATGGCATAGCTATTACCCTATGTCATGTATAAATATCAGGTCAATTACTTCACACCATGCATCAGCTTGTTAATCGCTGGGCCAATGATAAACAAAAATACTCCACCACCAATTAATAACCAGAAACTAAAATTAAAACCACTGATTGCAGAGTTAACAGTCATACCTGTTTCACCACTGATAAAGCCGGCTAATATACCTGAAAAATTATTGCCAATTGCAGTACTTAAAAACCATCCTCCAAAAGCAAAGCCTGCCATAGAAGCAGGTACTAACTTACTCACCATGGATAAACCTATTGGCGATAAACAAAGTTCTCCTATGGTATGTAATACATAACATGCTGCTAATGGCCATAGTGGAATCATGTTATTAGCATCGAGTAAATTTTCTAAGGCATAAACCAAGACTAAAAAGCCCAAGCCTGTGCCAAGTAATCCTAAGGCAAATTTTCTTGGAATACTGGGTTCAATTTTACGTTTTGCTAAGGCAAGCCATAATATTGAAACGAGTGGCGCTAATAGTAAAATAGAAACTGAATTAACCGATTGAAACCAAGCAATTTTAAAATCAATGGATTCAGTAATGCTTCGGTCAACAATGTTTTGTGCTAAAAAGGTGAATGAACTACCTGCTTGTTCAAAAAACATAAAAAAGATTACATTAAATAAAAACATGATCAAACAAGCAATCACCTTATCTAAAGCGATCTTGCCTTGCTTTTTAGCCTGAGTAAGCAACATTATTGAAAGTGCCACAAATAAAGCAAATAAAATCCAAGCGAGCACTTGTGCCCCGGCATATGCCATTAATATATAGACAGGAAAAATAGAAAGAACGGCACCAAGCACTACATACGACAGGTTTTTAGTACGTTTAACTGACTTTTCTATGGTGCCAAGACCTTTTAACTGACGGCGGCCAAAATAAAACCAAACATAGCTAATTAACATGCCAACGCCGGCCGCGGCAAAGACTGCTTTATAATTATCCATCATGGGTGTGTCTGACAAGGTACTGGCTAGCCATTGCGTGATAATGGGTGAAAGCATGGCGCCTGCATTGATACCCATATAAAATATAGTAAAACCTTTATCACGGCGACTATCATTGTGTTGATAAATCTTGCCAACAAGGTTTGAAATATTAGGTTTAAACAAGCCATTACCGACAATAACCGTTGCCAATCCGACCATAAACAGTGTTTCATTGGGGATCATGATCAGAAATAATCCTGCACCCATAATCAGAGCACCCACTAAAATTGAATGTTGTGAGCCGATAACTTTATCAGCAATGTAGCCACCGAATATCGCACTACCATAAACAAGTGCTAAATACGCACCATAGGTATTTGAGGCAAAAGCTTGTCCCGAGCTATCACCATTAAAAAATTGCGCAACAATATAAAGTGTTAACGCCCACCGTATGCCATAAAAGGCAAATCGTTCCCAAAACTCAGCCATAAATAACATCCATAAAGGTTTCGGATGCCCCCACAATTCATCAAACTGAGATGCTTTTGGCGCATTTATATCTTCATTTTCTGCCAAGGTTATGCTGGTCATAGTTGTCTCCCATTATTCTTTTTTTATAGTTAGTTTTATTTATTTACAGCTAAAAGAATAAAAGCTTGCACAGATTAAGACTTGAAGCCTTGGTGAAAGGTCAATTAATTATTGGTGAAGCTTTGGTGAAAGCGTGAAACAATGATTGCAGTTATCTTAAAATACAGTAACTTATAAAATTAAAATCGAAAGTAATCAGGTATATTATGAGTAATCTAGCCAACCGACGTAATATCACTCGCTATTTTTTTGCTGATTTAGTGTTAGATGTTCAAAGAGGAACATTAACGCGAAATGATAAAGAGATCCCCTTACCAAAACTTAGTTATGATCTTTTATTAGCATTACTTGGAGCTTCACCAACCTTACTTAGTCAGCAAGAGCTGATGGAGATTGTTTGGCCTAATGTGGTTATTGGTGATGAGACACTAAAACAACGAGTGAAGTTACTGAGAAAGGCGATTACAGATAATGCCAGTGCACCTATATATATTGAAGCGGTGCGTGGTAGGGGCTATCGATTACTTCCGGAAGTTACCTGTGAATGTACCTTGGCTCAACCTGCGGCTGCAATGCTTGATTTAACAGGAGATGATAAATTTCCTAACTTAGATAGCCAGCAATTTAATGGCGCTTGGCAAACAATATCTAAGATACTTTTTACCTCGCTATTTTTTATTAGTTTGCTGATTGTTGTTTATGGTTACTTTTTCCAGAAGAATATGCTTTCAGCCATCACACAGACAGTGACAGAGAAAACAGTAAACATTGATAAGAATGATATCAACAAAGAAAAGCCTAAAGCAGAACAAATAGCCCAAGCGCTTTATCAGAAGGGCTTATCATATTATCAACGCTATCGAGCCGTTGATAATTTAATCGCAATAGATTTTTATAAAAAAGCTATTGCGATTAAATCTGATTACTCTTTAGCTTATGCCGGATTAAGCCAAGCATATTCGCAGCAAATATTTCAGTTTAAAAGTGATAACAGCACACAAGCGCATGCCATTGATAATGCTTATCAAGCTATTACTTATGACAGTAATTCAACCGAATCTTATAAAGCCTTAGGCACTGCATATTATGTGTCAGGTTGGTTATCAAAAAGTATTGCCCCCTATTTAAAGTCATTACTACTTGACTCTAATAACACCGAAGTTGTCTCAAATTTGAGTTTTATTTATAGCGAGCAGGGTAATTTGATTGACGCATTTAAGCTTATTGAAAAGGCACTTACTTTAGACAATAAACATGTTGTTAGTATGGTGCATGCAGGGCAAACTTTACAAAGGTTAGGCCAGTTTGAATTGGCAAAAATTTGGTATAACAAAGCCATAGCACTGCAGCCAGATTATTTATTAGCGACCTATCATTTAGGGCAGTTAGCTATTGTTAATGGAGAATATGTTACTGCTGAGAAAATCTATCAAGAAAAGCTAACTATTTATCATGAACACCCTCTGCTTATTGAAGGTTTGGCTGATAGTTTATATTTTTCTAAAAAAACGACATTAGCGCTAGAATTTTATCAAAAATTACAGCTTGGCGATCAAACCGCGACTGATGGTAAACAATTACTTTCTTCAGCTAATGTGATGAGATTAATGCTGAATTTACCCGCAAACATAAAAGAAGTCAGACAAGTTGAGCGAGCCTTGAAAGGCAAACTACAATCGGGAACAGACAAAGCATTATACAGCTACAACTTGGCTATTATTTATGCACAAACTCAGCAACATAATTTAGCAATGCGTTATTTAGTACAAGCAATAGAGCAAGGAATTACTT
>Ga0209395_1004754_pt1 | contig 15710 bp, 23 predicted proteins | sample GOMGulsemesocosm_3_FD_184635 | JGI IMG/M metagenome (GOLD analysis project Ga0209395, IMG submission 184635) | Methane-oxidizing microbial communities from mesocosms in the Gulf of Mexico - GOM9D Gulf of Mexico (SPAdes) (version 2) | ecosystem: Environmental > Aquatic > Marine > Cold seeps... | reverse complement strand
CAGAGGTAGCACCTCAAAAAGAGTCCGAATATACGCACGCATCTAACTTTTATTTTTTTAGCTCGGAAAACGGTTGTAATTAATAGGGAGTCCATATATGGGCATGACGATAGAAACAGTCGTCATCCTCGAGTTGTTTTTATCGAGGACCTTGTGCAGAGTGTCGCTGTATTGATTTAACGGCGTGCTGAACAAGATTTCCGAACCTAATTTACTATTACGATTAACGGTTACATAGCCGATGAGATTTGCTATGAGTATCGAGCGATAGTTTGATCCCGATCAGGTCAGATTTTATCTGAATTTATTAAGATGATACCAATTATACCAACTTAATAAAGACTGGAGTTTAAAATGGACTGGATGGAATTTATCTTAAATAATGATGCAGCGATAGGGACTATAATAGGGCTTGGTGTGTTGGCCGGCATTGCTGTTTTTATGGTTGGGTATGCAACAATGCATATAATGAATGATAAGGGCCAAGATTAATACCAATCTAGATTGTTAGTAGCTGCCGTAAAAGGTGATACCGACGACTGTTTGTTGCTAGTATATAGATAGGCACTCGCTAATTAATGAGGTGACTTATGGCAAAAGCAACAAACTATATCGCCAAACAACCCAATATTGACGGCACTATTGATTACAGCGATCAGGAAAACCAAATATGGTCTGAGTTAATCACACGCCAAATGGCGACGATTAACGAAACCGCTTGTCAGGAATTTCTAGATGGCCTTGAGCGATTACAATTACCGACCGATCGAGTGCCACAACTAGAAGAACTTAATGTTGTACTACGCCAAGCCACGGGATGGGAAACAGCTCCCGTACCGGCATTAATTGGTTTCGAACAATTCTTTTATTTATTGGCCAATAAACAATTTCCGGTGGCGACCTTTATCCGCAGTCGGCAAGAGATAGATTATCTGCAAGAGCCCGACATTTTTCATGAAATATTTGGCCACTGCGCCATGTTAACCAATGTTCATTTTGCTACTTTTACTGAGCATTATGGCAAGTTGGGTTTAGCAGCCACTAAGCAAGAGAGAGTGTACTTAGCACGGTTATATTGGTTTACGGTTGAATTTGGTTTAGTAAAAAGCGACGATGGCTTGCGGATTATAGGTGGTGGTATTTTGTCATCTCCAGGTGAAACGAGTTACGCCTATCGAAAAGAGGCACAAATTAGTGCGCTTGACCCGCTAACCGTGTTTAGAACCCCTTATCGAATAGACATTATGCAACCACAATATTTTGTGCTTGATGATCTAGCTCACCTAACGGCGCTGACTAAGTTAGACTTAATGGCCTTGGTCCGCGAGGCAATTACAGCTGGGTTATTACCCGCAAAGTTTCCACCTAAATAATCAATTGAGTAATTAGCTCAGCAATAGTGATTATTTAGTCAACAGCTTAGCACCAAAATAAGCGTCAGCACTTTTTGTGTTTGCCAATCGCTTTACGCTGATTTAGAATGTCTGCCATATTTTTATTGATGCTACTAAAGAGACTTTATGAGTTCTGTACCTATGACTGAGCAGGGTGCCGTTGCACTTCGCGCCGAGTTAGAACAATTGAAAACCGTATTACGCCCACGCATTGTTAATGACATTGCTATCGCGCGCGATCACGGTGATTTGAAAGAAAACGCTGAATATCATGCTGCTCGTGAAGAACAGGGCTTTTGTGAAGGACGTATTCAAGAGATTGAAGGCAAATTATCTAATGCCCAAATTATCGATGTAACAACAATCCCGAACAAAGGGCGTGTTATTTTTGGAACCACGGTAACGGCGCTTAATCTTGACGACGATTCGCAAGTAACTTACCGTATTGTTGGCGATGATGAAGCTGACATTAAAGCCAATTTGATTTCAGTTAACTCACCAATTGCCCGTGCATTTATTGGTAAGAACATTGATGACGAAATCTCAGTGCATACTCCAGGTGGCATTAAAGAATTTGAAATTGTTAAAGTAGAATATATCTAATTTTAACTTTCACATTCAGGCAAAAAAAAGGAGCCAAAGGCTCCTTTTTATATGCCGCGATGACTACATGTCAAAGCGCGGCGATGTACAAAACGAATTAACCGCGTGGTAACACGATTTTTTGTTCGTCGCTTGGCTTGTAAATAACCAAAACATGACCGATGGTTTGAACCTGAACAGACTCAGTTTCACGGACAATTGCTTCAATAATAAGTTTTTTCATTTCACGGTCGCTAGTAGCAACCTTGACTTTGATTAATTCATGGAAAGCTAAGGCATTTTCGATTTCGGCGATAACACCCTCAGTTAAGCCATTTGAACCGAGTTGTACGACGGGTTTCAGGCTGTGAGCTAAACCTTTAAGGTGTTGCTTTTGCTTATTGCTCAATTTCATCTTGGAAAAATTCACTGTAGTAGGGTTGAAAGGTCGTTATTTTACCCCCATATCATTTTTAATTCTATTAGCTAAGTCGCATTAAGCTGTAATTAGCTTACGTTTGAGAAAATATTTAATGAAACATGAAAGAAAACCCCGTACCAAAAGTAGTAATCGTTGGATTGAGGAACATTTTAACGATCATTATGTCCAAAAAGCTCAAAAGCTGGGATATCGTTCACGGGCGGTTTTTAAATTATTAGAAATTCAAGACAAAGATAAATTAATTAAAGAAGGCATGACCGTTGTCGATTTAGGGGCAGCCCCTGGTGGTTGGTCACAACTTGCGGCACAATCAGTTGGTGACAAGGGACAGGTTATTGCTTGTGATCTGTTACCGATGGATGCAATTGCCGGTGTCGCTTTTTTGCAGGGCGATTTTCGAGAAGAAGCCGTGCTTGATGCTTTGTTAGCTCGAGTGGGTGATAGTAAAGTAGATGTCTTGTTATCGGACATGGCGCCAAACTTTAGTGGTAATAGTTCAATTGACCAACCTAAATCAATGTATTTGGTAGAATTAGCACTTGATATGTGTCGTCAAGTACTTGCACCTAATGGCAGTTTTGCGGTCAAAGTCTTTATGGGCGAGGGCTACGAAGATTACATGAAAGAAATCCGCTCGATGTTCAAAGTCGTTCGAACCAGAAAACCTGATTCATCACGTGACCGTTCACGTGAGGTTTATATAGTAGCTACCGGTTACAAGTAGCATAAAAGTAGCAGCGGGTTATAAAGTATAGTAACCTTATGTTTGTGTTTTATTCATTTTTATAAGAAGAGGTCATACATTGAGTGACATGGCTAAAAATTTAATACTTTGGTTAGTAATAGCTGTTGTATTAATGTCAGTATTTCAGGGGTTTGGTAGCGATAGTCCTAATGCCAATAAATTAGATTATACATCTTTCGTTCAGGAGATTGATCGGGGCGGAGTAGCAAAAATAAATGTGAGTGAAGATGGCATCACATTTAACGGCGAACGTCGTGATGGCAGCAAGTTTGTTACCATCTTACCAATGTATGATTCTAAACTTATTGATCAATTAATTCTTAAAGGTGTTCGAGTAGATCGTAAAGCACCGGAAGAAACCAGTGTCTTAATGTCAATCTTGATCTCTTGGTTCCCGATGATCTTATTGATAGGTGTCTGGATCTTCTTTATGCGCCAAATGCAAGGCGGTGGCGGCAAAGGTGCAATGTCATTTGGCAAAAGCAAAGCCCGCTTAATGAGCGAAGATCAAATCAATACTACTTTTGCTGATGTTGCAGGTTGTGATGAAGCAAAAGAAGAAGTTGCCGAATTGGTTGATTACTTACGTGAGCCAACTAAATTTCAAAAACTTGGCGGTCGTATTCCAACTGGCATCTTATTAGTGGGTCCTCCAGGTACTGGTAAGACATTACTGGCCAAAGCTATTGCCGGTGAAGCTAAGGTACCTTTCTTTACGATTTCTGGTTCTGACTTTGTTGAAATGTTTGTTGGTGTTGGTGCATCTCGTGTGCGTGACATGTTTGAGCAAGCTAAAAAATCAGCACCTTGTATTATCTTTATCGATGAGATTGATGCGGTAGGTCGCCAACGTGGCGCTGGTTTAGGTGGTGGTAATGATGAGCGAGAGCAAACATTAAACCAAATGCTAGTTGAAATGGATGGTTTTGAAGGCAACGAAGGTATTATCGTGATTGCCGCGACTAACCGTCCTGACGTATTAGATCCAGCGTTATTACGTCCTGGCCGTTTTGACCGTCAAGTAGTAGTTAGCTTGCCTGATATCCGTGGCCGTGAGCAGATTTTGAAAGTTCACATGCGTAAAGTACCTTTAGGCAAAGATGTTGAAGCAAGTGTAATTGCACGTGGCACGCCTGGTTTCTCAGGTGCTGATCTTGCAAACTTGGTTAATGAAGCGGCATTATTTGCAGCTCGTGCAGTCAAGCGTACTGTTGGCATGGATGAGTTCGAAAAAGCTAAAGACAAAATCATGATGGGCGCTGAGCGTAAATCTATGGTAATGCGTGAGTCAGAGAAGAAGATGACTGCTTACCATGAAGCCGGACATGCGATTGTTGGTCGTTTAGTACCTGAACACGACCCAGTTTACAAAGTAAGTATTATTCCACGTGGCCGTGCGCTGGGTGTGACTATGTACCTACCAGATCATGATCGCGTTAGTCACTCTAAATTGCATTTAGAAAGCATGATCTCAAGTTTGTACGGTGGCCGTATAGCTGAAGCGCTTATTTATGGTGAAGATCGTGTAAGCACTGGTGCCTCGAACGACATTGAACGTGCGACAGAAATTGCTCGTAAAATGGTTACCCAGTGGGGTCTTTCTGAAAAACTAGGGCCATTACTTTATGCTGACGAAGAAGGTGAAGTATTCTTAGGACGTAGTGTTGGCAAAAACAAGCACATGTCTGAAGAAACAACACGTGATATCGACATCGAAATCAGAGCCTTTGTTGATCGTAACTACGACCGTGCTCAGAAACTGCTTGAAGAAAATCTTGATATTCTTCACGCCATGACTGACTGTTTGATGAAATACGAGACTATTGATGCATTGCAGATTGATGATTTGATGGAACGTAAAGAACCTCGTCCGCCAGCAAACTGGACCGACGCAGATGTTGCTGGTGATAATGACTCAGACAATGATTCAGGTGCAACTGTTGTTAAGGATGAAGCAGAAGCTGAAGCCGATAAAGCGCCGACAGTTGACAGCACAGAGCCAAAAACTGATTCACCTAGCTAAAACAAGCTTTGTTGATGACTGAAAATTAGCCTCGATTTATCTCGAGGCTTTTTTGTATAACCAGCACTTGTGGTAACAGATGTTAAAAAGTAAAAATAAAATATTACGTTTAGATACACCTCAAATTATGGGGATTTTAAATGTTACGCCTGACTCATTCTCTGATGGCGGGCGCTTTAATAATCTAGATCATGCACTGCATCAGGCTGAAACAATGCTAAAAGACGGCGCTAGTATTATTGATATTGGTGGAGAGTCAACGCGTCCTGGTGCACCTGATGTTGCACTTGAGCAAGAATTGGAACGGGTAGTTCCGGTGATTGAGGCAATTTCTGCACGTTTTGATTGCTGGATATCTATTGATACCAGTAAAGCAGCTGTGATGCGTGCAGCGGTTGATGCCGGTGCAGATTTAATTAATGACGTGCGAGCATTGCAAGAACCTCAGGCACTGAGTGTCGCGGCACAGCTCGATGTTCCTGTCTGCCTAATGCACATGCAAGGGCAGCCACGGACAATGCAATCAGACCCTAATTATGATTCTTTGATCAGTGACATTATAAAGTTTTTTAAGCAGCGTATTATCGCTTGTGAGCAAGCGGGTATTAAGACCGAGCACATTATACTCGACCCCGGTTTCGGCTTTGGCAAAACCATGGCCCATAACTTTAGCCTGATTAAACATTTAAAGTCGTTTGGCAGCTTAGGTTTGCCTATTTTAGCCGGTTTATCTCGTAAAAGTATGTTTGACCATTTACTGTCGCGTGCACCTACTGAACGCTTAGCCGCTAGCTTAGCGGGGGCATTATTATGTGCCCAGCACGGGGCTAAAATTATCAGAGTACACGACGTTAAAGAAACAGCCGATGTCATCAAGGTGCTTGAAGCTAGCACCTTAGCATAATAACAAAAATACTATTTTTGCTGATAGATTTTAGCAAAGTTAATAAATTGACTAGACGACTCTTGATGATAACCATATCTCTTTTAGTTATCACAGTTATAGTCAAAGTATGCCTTACGAAAAAGGAAATAATATGTCACAACGTAAATATTTTGGAACAGATGGAATTCGAGGCAAAGTAGGCGAGGGTTATATCACCCCTGCGTTTGCCATGCGCTTAGGTTATGCCGCTGGTAAGGTGCTTGCAAAACTGGGCACCCGTAAGGTCATTATTGGTAAAGACACGCGCATTTCGGGCTACATGTTTGAATCAGCACTTGAAGCTGGTTTGTCTGCTGCGGGGCTTAATGTTGTGTTGGTTGGCCCTATGCCAACCCCAGCTGTTGCTTATCTAACGCGAACTTTCCGCGCAGAAGCTGGCATTGTTATTAGTGCATCACACAATCCTTATTATGATAATGGCATTAAGTTTTTCTCCGCAGATGGCGCCAAACTTGATGACGATCTTGAACTAGCGATTGAAGCTGAACTCGATAAAGAAATGGGCTGTGTTGAGTCTGAATTACTGGGCAAAGCAACCCGAATTGATGATGCCGCTGGTCGTTATATCGAATTTTGTAAAAGTAACTTTCCTAATGCCTTATCGCTTCATGGTATGAAGCTCGTTGTTGATTGTGCTCACGGTGCCACTTACCATATTGCCCCAGCAGTATTTTCTGAATTAGGCGCACAAGTAATTAGCATTGGTTGCTCGCCGGATGGCTTAAACATTAACGATGGCTACGGCGCAACAGACTTGGCTAACCTGCAACATAAAGTAGTGGCCGAAGGTGCTGATTTAGGTATAGCGCTAGACGGTGACGGCGATCGTTTGATGATGGTTGACCGCACTGGATCAGCACTGGACGGCGACGAAACTCTGTTTATCATCGTACGCGAAGCACTCAAAAGTGGCATGTTAGGCGGTGGCGTGGTTGGCACCAAAATGAGTAATTTGGGTTTTGAGTTAGCTGTTAAGAAATTAGGGATCCCTTTTATTCGAGCTGATGTTGGTGACCGTCATGTGATGGAAGCGTTAGCGGCCAATGGTTGGAAAATTGGTGGCGAGAACTCAGGTCATATTATATCGCTAGATCATAATACGACCGGAGATGGCATTGTTGCTGCATTGTTAATTTTAACCGCAATTTGCCACTCAGGACTCGACTTAGTCGATTTACGCCAAGGCATGACCCTACTACCACAAACCATGATTAATGTTCGTTATCAAGCTGGTCAAGACATCATGAATAACCCTGATGTATTACAAGCGGTTGCTAACTCAGAACAAGCTTTGGGTAACGATGGGCGAGTATTATTACGAAAATCCGGCACCGAGCCTGTGATCCGAGTGATGGTTGAAGGGGTTAACGAAAGCGATGTTAATCACCACGCAGAAACCATTGCCGGGGTCGTAAAAAGTCTTTGTGATTAAGAGGTAAGGCTCACAAAGCTGTCCAAACAGTCACACAACAGCTTTGTGGTCAAAAAAACCTCGAACAAACCTAAATATCAATATATTTAGATTTGTAACTTGTAACGGTCCCTAAGAATCGTTAATATCAGCACCGCCTTAATGGAGAGAATACGAATGACCCGCTTAAAACCTTTGGTTGCCGCAAATTGGAAAATGAACGGTGATAGATTATTAGCAGAAGAGTTTAGTAAAAGCTTTTCTTCTCAAGAGTTTAATGATGTTGATGTTGTTTTATGTCCTCCAAGCGTGTATCTTGAGTCACTGATTTCAAAAGTTACAGCAAACGACTCAGCAATCAAAGTTGGCGCACAAAACGTTAGCGAACAAGCCAAAGGCGCGTTCACTGGTGAATTGTCGACCACAATGTTGCTTGATTTAGGCTGTGAATACGTGATTGTTGGTCACTCTGAACGTCGTAGCTTATTTGCTGAAACGTCAGATTTAGTTGCTGACAAATATCAGGTTGCACTTCAAGCTGGCCTTACTCCAATTTTATGTACGGGAGAGTCAGATGAGCAACGTGAACAAGAGTTAACCTTCGAGGTTATCGCTCAAGACATCGACGCAGTTATTAAACAAAGCTCTATTGCAGCGTTTACTAACGGTGTGATTGCGTATGAACCAGTCTGGGCTATTGGCACAGGCAAAAGCGCAACACCAGCACAGGCTCAGGAAGTTCATCGCTTTATTCGTCTACATTTGGCGAAGCATGATGAAGAAGTCGCTGCTGGAGTAAGAATTTTATACGGCGGTAGTGTTAATGAAAATAACGCTGCTGAACTATTTAAGCAAGATGACATCAATGGTGCCTTAGTTGGCGGAGCGAGTTTAATCGCTGATAAATTTAAAACCATTTGTCAAAACGCACAGAGAACTGTCTAATGTACGAAGTACTAATTGTAATTTATTTGGTAGTTGCACTAGCAATTATTGGCCTGGTGTTAATTCAGCAGGGTAAAGGTGCCGATATGGGTGCTTCTTTCGGTAGCGGTTCATCGGGTACTCTTTTTGGTTCATCAGGCGCAGGTAACTTTTTAACCCGCAGCACTGGTGTTCTAGCAACTTTCTTCTTCTTGATTAGCTTAATTTTAGGCAATCTTACAGCTGAACGTGCTAACCAAACTGATGAATTTCAAAACCTTTCAGCTCCTTTAGTTGAAGCTATTGAAAATGTAGACGCTGATGTACCAGTGTCTGATACTAGCGATATGCCAAACTAGTAAAAAAGACCAATAGGTCTTGAAAAACAAATACGCGGATGTGGTGAAATTGGTAGACACGCAGCCTTGAGGGGGCTGTGCTTTAGGGCGTGGGGGTTCAAGTCCCCCCATCCGCACCAAATTAAAAAAGCCCGTAGCTCAATGAGTTACGGGCTTTTTGCTGTCTGGCTGAAAACGGGGTTATAGGCCCACTTTCAAGGGGTTGGTTGAATCTTGGTAATTAGCATTTCAATGGCTTTTAATCGTTTTTCATAGATTACTGCGAACCATATTAGACACGCTGTTTTAGCATCAATGCCTAACTCCAATAGTGTTGGGATTAGTTCAGCCATTCGCTTTCCTTGGTGGTTCTTTTACACGCCAAAATGCCCGAAACAATCGCATTAAACCCAAGGTACTAACTCCAATGCCAACGATTAAGAACTCAAGCCACCACGGAGCGCCAGCATATCCCATCGCTTTCCAGCCTGATGCCATGTATGGCTGGGTGTACGGCACAAAATGAGCTAACCAAACAATGAACACTGTAATGATCACAAAGTTATCCATTAATGATTCCGCACGATTGCGTAACACCTGCATATCATAATCAGCATCGGTATCAGCTTGTTTTTCAAGTCTACGCTCTTTCGCCTTGAACTTAGCCAGCTTAAGCCCGACTTCGGCGGCAGCAATAACAGCCGCGCTTTCTGCTGCAATGGTCTTTCGTGCTTGCCAGCCGCCAACAACATCAGCAAACGGGTTGGTAATAAAACTTAATAGTTTACTTAGCATCAACAATCCCCTTGGTATGCTCTTTTACTTGATAAATCACCGCAGCCGCAACCAATGCACCAATCACAGTGGTTGCCACGGTTCCCCAGTTAATAGTCATTTACGCATACTGCACGGCTGGTGCATTACGTTCTAATCGATCAAAGCGTGCAGCGACATAGCCCGAACGATGGGCGATTTCTACGCCACGATTAACAATGGCTAAGTTGTAAGCGCCTTGAGCACCTTCAAAATCTGACATCGCCAAGATAATTGCGGGTAGGTCGGCAGGCGCAACGAAATCATGCACGCCTTTACCCGTTTTTTGTGCCACATAACCAGAATATGTATCGACATGGTTTTCAAATGATGGCGCCCATTTAGCGACAATTTTATAAATGGTGTTGTCATTACGTTCTAGGTATTTGAGCAAAATAATATAGGCGGCTCGAAAACCATACTCAGCACTTGAGAACGTGGCAAAGCGGCTGTCTTTTTGTACTTTAGCTAGCCCATCCCAAGGATCGCCTAGCTCAATATTTAGCGGGTTATTATTTCGAACGTTTTTGTTTTGCTTTGATTTTTGTTTTGACATGGTTGTATTACCTTTTGTTTTTTTCGTTATCGTTGACGGCTGCTTATTTCGCGGGATCGCATTTGTTTGCACCATTGCTCTGGCGCTTACGCTCACAACAAGGGCGGCGAATGCCGCCCCTACCAGTAAGATTCTTACCATGATTAATTCGCAGAAATTGCGAGTAAATCAGCCTGAACAGGGTCAACACTGTTGGCCCAAGCGCGAACCGCATCAATAAACGTATTCATTGTTGCTAGCTCTTCGGCACTACCAGAACGAGTGATGTTGGCCTGTTTCCACTGCGGATAAACCGCGTCAATGTGAACAAAGGCCGCTTGGTTTGCATCTGCAAGTTTGGCTTGTGCCTTGGCTGCATCAACAGTCGCTTGACCAATGCCTTTAACAGCTAATAGCTCAGCTTCGGTTTTGTTAATGTGCTGCGTATTGCCGATTGTTACGCTGTAGCGTGGTTGGTTATCTAGTAAATTCATTTTACACCCCAGAATTATCAGTTATGTTAGTTAGTGTTAACCCTGTTTTACTAAAAACAAAATCACTCATACCAGCAACTTTTTTAACAACATTTTGCGTAAGTGCCACATCACCAGTAATTACAGCATTACCAAGTGATAATGTATTAATTCCGTAATTTGCTCTTACTATGTAATCTACATTTAATAAGCTAACCGTATTACCCCAAAAAAATATTTCAGAACCATGATGCAGACTTGCAAAAGCTTGTAACTGAGTTACTGATTCAATACGTACATCTACTTTTACTAATATCATCGTATTATGGATTTCAAAATAATACGGGGAGAGACCAATAGAGGATTCATCAAAAACAACGGTTGCAGAGCCTCCTGTTATCTCAATAAACCCGCGGTTTCTAATAACGGGTATCGCTGGAAAAACATAGTCAGCAGCGCCAATCAGCACTATCACCAACGCACCATGTGAACCTTGCAACTCAAGTGCGGCCGTAATAGTTTTAACTGGATTCAAAATCTCACCATTATTACTATCGTTACCTGTCGCATTATCAACATATACAGTTAACTCACGAGATGATAAATGCTCTGAAATCTTACTTAGTTTGTTTAACTGCGAACCACCGCCTAAAATTGTATTCATTAATTAATTACCTCTGCTAAATAGCATGTATCAGCGGTGTTTTCAGCGTGTAAAGTTACCGCCGCGCCGCTGCCTAAATTAAAAGTTTGACCGGGTATCAGCGGAATGCCGACCCCATTGCCACCAATCCAGATTTTGGCGGTGTTTTCATCCGCCGCCATGATTACCAAAGTGTCACGACCTGACTTTGCCGCTATCACAACATCACCGGCACCAAAGTTAGCAGGGGCCAATGGGTTGTAACCCTGTGGCTTTTCTATCGCTAGGCTTTGTCCCGTTTCAATCGTTACCGCTTGCGTTACTGGCAGGTTGTTAACGCTAACCGTCTGCACAGCTGGCAAATTACCGATGTTAAGCGCTTGCCCAGCCTCGATAGTGACTGCCTGAGTTGCTGGCAGGTTACTAACGTTAAACGAGGTGGGGAAATTACCGACGTTAAGCGATTGCCCCGTCTCGATAGTGACTGCCTGAGTTGCTGGCAGGTTACTAACGTTAACCGACTGACCCGCAGCAAATGACACTTGCTGTGTTGCTGGAAAATTACCAACATCAACCGACATATCAGCAGAAAATTCAACCGGCTGAACTGCTGGTAAGTTACTAATCGACACGACACCTTTACCGCTGGTATGAACCTTGATATTTGCTATTTCAAATTCGATGTTTACGTCATCCGAACTATGATTAACAAAAGTCACTTGGTTAATACTTGGTAACTCGTATTGCCGTCCCAATTCACCAACCACCGCCCCGAACTGGGGTGATTCAATCGAGAAGTTACCCGTTGAATTGATGATTGATAAATACAGCCCCGACGTTTGCACTAGCCGCTCAGAACCTGCTTTTAATGTAAATGCTGGCATTAACGTCTCCCAAAAATAATCATTGCGACAAAACCAAAGCCAAGCGCAACGGCCATGTACAGCGTCATGCGTTCAGACGATTTAGCTATCAAGTCTTGCCCCGCTAAACTGGTACTTTTAGCTAGTTCAGCAATTAGCTTTTTATCGTCGGTATTGCTTTGCGCTGCATTTTCTAGCACTTGTTGATTGGCGCTGAGACTTGCTTTAGTGACACTACTTAAGCTGTCAGCAAAGCTAGTTGATTGCTCGGTGGCGTTGTCAATTGCCGACGTTGCAATTACCTGTACTTCGTCTAATGCTTCACTACCAAACTCTAAGGCTTGGTTTAATACGTTTTCATTGCTGCTTAACGCTTGACTGCCAAAATCTAACGCCTCACTGCCAAAGTCTAGCGCTTCACTACCAAACTCAAACGCTAGGTCTAATACGTTGCCATTGCTATCAAGCGCCTGACTTAACACGCTTTCATTGATATCGAGCGCCTTAGTTGCAATATCACTTGCTGCATCAATAGCGCCACTATCCGACAAGGTAATGGTGCCGCTATTACCCGCATATTCACCGTCGTTAACAATGTTGGTATTGGTTTGCGTACTGGTAGTGGACTGTTTGCTTTTCGATTTACCGCCCATTACATTAACTCCAACTTATAAATCAATTCGTCATTGCCAAATAACGCCTTTCGTACTTCGATAAGCGCAAAGGGCAGCCCCGTCAACGCACGTTCTAAGTGCTCAGGGTGCTTGGTATGAAATCGAATTGATTTAAACTGATTAAATCGGGCAAAGTTAAGAATTTCTTGCCGCGATTGATAAAGCCGAGAACCCGCGATAGCGACAACAACCATCACATCACCCTCTGGTCGAATAACCACATACAGGTTATTACCGTCGGTTTGATATAGATGGCTAACGCCGCTGACTATTTCGCTTTTTATCGTTCCCTTGGCACCGATAAGAGCAGGTCTTAACACCTGCAATATGTGCGCAGTTAATGGCACTCTACGCACGTTTAAGCACCAAGAACGCGACCAACCCAACAACGCCAACACCCGCCAATATCCACGGATTGATACCGTCTTTATGGTTGATGCCACCAAAGGACACTTTACCGTCGTATCTTTGCGGCCCATTGCCCGACTTAGCGTCACCGCCGCTAATTGGCATACTGCCTGAGTTTGCTACATCAAGAGGATTCATTAAGCAGCCCCCACTAACACGTAATAAAGGCCCGCACTAATCAGGCCAAACAAAAACAGCTTGTTAAGTAGGCCGCTTGACCAAGACGATAGGGCGAAACCGCTACCGCCTGATACAACAGCCACAAGAGGTAAAAGAAACGGCATTATTTACTTCTCCCCATCACAGATACTGACACCACTAATAGCGCGACCAAAATGCCGCCACCAATCATCAGGGTTGTTTGATCAAACCCCATAATCGGACTAACAGCCGAGCCTTGTGGCGCTCTTGCTGCAACAATGGTAGAACCATCGGTGCGTTGACCTTTTTGTGGCTCAGCGGCTTTTAGCACGGCTGGGTCTTTGCGCTGCTCTTTGACTTCTGGCGTGTCTACGCTGACAAAGCCATCAACAGTTTCAGTGATTCCATCACCGACGTAATCAATTGCTTCACCTATTTCATCGCCAACGGCATCAATGACGTATGTAAAACCCTCGCCCACACTCTCTGAAACCTCAGAGGCTACTTCCGCGACTGTATCGTACGCATCTTTTAACCATCCCATATTGTTCTCCCGTTACTGTTGCGGGAACGCTACTTGTTCATAGCCTTCAACGTAGGTTTTGATTGCGCCAGCGCCATCAACATCAAGTTCAAATGACAAACCAGCAGTATTCATGGCACCGTGAATACCAAAACCAAACAACGTGAAATCGAGCAAACAATAACCCGCTTGCTTAGCAACTTTGCCATGACGCGCATTCATATAATCGAGATCAGCACGGGTAACGGTATGAATCGTTCGAGTACCACGCTTGACCTTAATCTTAGAAATTGCCACTTCACTTTCTTTAAAGATAATGCGCTGAATGTGACGATGCGCGGCACCATTGGGAAAAATCCAAGTGTGTTCACCAGCCGCGGCTGAATACTGGGTCAACTCGTAACGCGTTGGTACAAACATGCGACCTGCATTATTGTTATCCGTGACCCATGCTTTCGCTTTTAGGGTTGGAATAACGGGGTCAGTTGCACCTTTTGTGTCAAATTCCACCAATAAGGTGACATCATCATTTAGGCTAGTGACCAATTGTGTTTGGTAGATGCCAGCAGGGGTACGGTATTCAAACTTTGAAAAATCAAAGATGAAACGGCCTGTTGCTTTGAACTTTTGATACAGGTCATCAATTAGGCTCATCATTACATTTGATGAGTAACAAATAGGCGTACCACCAATATCGAGCGTTACACGCTTAATGGTTGGGATTTCTTGCAAATTCGTTTCCAGCTCAATTGAGTGGTACGTCATGCCCGCTTGCAATTTAATTGACCATTCTTCTTCGTAACCGCTGCCCGTAGCCGATGCCAGTTGCAACATAGTTGGCTGGATTTGACCGAGTGCGCGTGGTACTTGTTTTAGTTCTGCCATAGGGTTCCCCTTAACCAATTACGTCTTCAACAGCATCAACATTGTTTGATGCCCAAACTACGATTGCTGCCAGCGCTACTGCAATGGCCGATGCTTTTAGTAGCATTGTGTTGTCTTTACTCATTATTTGATTTCACTTTTTTTAATTTAGATTTGGTTAATTTCACTATGAGATAAGCAACAACTGCTGCACCACTCATAGCCATAAGGTTTGTTTTGTTCACTTGGCTATCACCCCGTTAGTTAGAACGAGGGCAAATGTACGTAATGAGATCGGATAACGTCTAGGGGGTAAGAGGGCGGTTAACCTATTAGGTTAAAACAGGCATAAAAAAACCGCTTTTTTGTTAGAAAAGCGGTTTGTCACCATTAAAAGGTCAGCTTGCCTCGTTTAAAGTTGCCCAGTCCTGGCGATTTCAAATAGAACTCAAGCGGCACCAGTCCTAATAGCTCATTGATGGGGATATCGGTTTCTTTACTCATGCGCTCTGCGTCGGCACGACTTTCTTGTGCACCAATCCATTTATACGGGCTTTGTGACAGCGTGGTTTTAGACATTTCAACCACGCGCTGACCAAGCGAGTGAACCACAAAGCCATATTTGCGGCCAACACTGAGCAGCCAGCCATAGGTGCCTTTTTCTTTGCCGATAGATTCGGTAACCTGTGGCACTTCTTCGCAGATAACGTGAAGTAATTTAGCGTGAGTGCCATTACCGACCGACTTAACCAGCCCGCAGAACTTTAAGAAGTTAGCGCGGGTTTCAGGCACTGACAACGCAATTTTAAAGCCCTGCTTGGTTTTACGTCCGGCATAGAGCGCTTCAAAGAATCGCTTAAAACTTTTATAACGGCGAACCTCACGGCCTTTGAATCTATTGTCGTAGTCTTCGTGGGGATCCCAAAAAACCACCTGTGATGTTGGCACAATAATGGTGCTTTTCTTTA
>Ga0209395_1004750_pt1 | contig 15722 bp, 19 predicted proteins | sample GOMGulsemesocosm_3_FD_184635 | JGI IMG/M metagenome (GOLD analysis project Ga0209395, IMG submission 184635) | Methane-oxidizing microbial communities from mesocosms in the Gulf of Mexico - GOM9D Gulf of Mexico (SPAdes) (version 2) | ecosystem: Environmental > Aquatic > Marine > Cold seeps... | reverse complement strand
CACCTTGTTTAAACACATGTTATTGCCTCCTTTCAGCTTTTTGTATACTCACCATAGTATTAAACTAACAATAATTCCATTTGTTACTTCAATACTACGGAACAGTTAATTTGAAAAAAGTGCTTTTGCCTTCTTTGACGAATTTTGAAATAAACATTAGAAAATATAGGGAAGAATAATTAATGCTAATGTCTCAAGGCACTTTTTTGACGTTAGCTTTTGGTGAGGGAAAACTACCAGTGTTCATTTTTCTAAGGTGACTAGCTGCCACAAAGCCGACCTTAGTACAAACCGATTATAATTGAATTTGGATTAGTTTTTGTATCGGTAACGCCCCCAATAAAGGGCCAAAATGTGTAGCGAAGCGAAACCGAGCAAACTGTTTTTAGTCCTGCTTGATTGGCAGACATTGCACAATATTAGACATCATTTCTTTACTAAACAATAATCTAGATATATAAATCGTGTGGTTATTATTTATAATCTTCAGTGAAAATAATGTATGAAGCACTTTGTATGAACTATTCAAGTCAATTGAGTTTTGTTCTGTAGAGAATCCCATAGGCATAACTTGATATAATTTATTTGACGCTATGATAATTTTATAAGAATAAACTTGATATGCAAAATATATAGTCATTATAAAAATTAAATAAGCAGATTTTTCAATCGGGGAATTAAATATGTAAGTTTTAATTAACAACATTAAAGCTGCTATAAAAATGAGATTACAGCTACCCCTTACAAATGAAACACTATAAATTTTCATAACTAATCCTTGTTGAATGCCTAACCCCATTTAAGAGGTTGATAACTGCGTAATTACGACTTATGCACCAAACTGTTAATAAATTTGTCGCCCTCAGACACAAAACTGTCGATGTTTAGATTAGGCACACTTCGGACAGAATAATGAATATCTACTAATTTATTTTTCTCTTTGGGTTCCATACATATACGACCAGCATTAGTCATGATTAAAAATTTATGAGAACCTAAATTTTTAGCTTTATGGTCTTCAGCTTGCTCTTTGTAATTAACACAAACAATGCCATTGAGTTTGTTAATACTAAGTTTAGATGTCTGATTTTTGAACCTACTTTTATCTTTAATTTGTTTATAGGATTTTACATAATCCAACAAATCTTTATCTGTTTTCGACTCTGACTCGAACTGAACTTCTGTCGCTCCAGCAAAAAATGAAAGTTTAGATGGATCTGTTTGTTTTAAGTACATAAGAGAATTAGCTCTGAATCCCTCATACCAGTCTTCCCCAATAGGTGTTGTAAAGGAAAAGCCCAAAGAACCTTTTCTCTCTTTGCTCTCATTGAGTTTGATGAAACCTTTTGGAGGGATATACTGAAGAGGAGCTTGAGTTATTTGTTGATGATTTTATTGAAGGCTTTGGAGATGAGTGGGAAGACTTAAAACATCAATTGGGCGAATCAATGGCAAGACAAAAAGTTAAGGATGGATTCATAGCTAAAGATGAAAATAATTTACATAATATCGAACCAGATGGTGAGGTTCATTAGAGTTCAAAATAGTGCACGAAGCGGAAACTGATTGTGAAAAAATCAAAGCTTCTGCATCGCACCTATGCAGACATTAGCCTTGGTTTATCTAACGACAAGAGGTCCGACAAACCAGACATTTACATCAATGAATACTTTCTGACTTCAGCTAGCCATTTGCTGACTTAAGCGCTTTGGGAAATTTTTTCGCTGAAGAAGAAGATCGTAATTATTCTGGAATAGTAGCACCTGCAATTGCATTTAATCATATACCAGAACAAACAAAAGATTTCTTCATTGGTATAGGAAACCCAACCCAGAAATGTTTTGAAGAGATGAATAAATTAACTTATCTTGGTATAGCTAGTTTTATAAAAGATAAACAAAATGCTGATGTAGCAGCGATTCAGAATAGTCAGCATATGATCCATATGGCTACACCGAAAAAGCTAGTGATGATCATAAAGAATTGGCTTTCGAGAACATTTCCAACTAAGGCAATAAAGACAGACTCGTAACAGTTTAATCGGTTTCATCTTGTGTCACATATCAGATAATTATTTTACTCCATTAATTGCGGCCTTATTGATACAAAATCTAATCCGAAGTTTTGTATACGCCGCAAGTACCTAATATCACATTTGTGGCAAAAGTTAGTATTCAGAGACAAAGCGCCATAGGCAGCATTTGTTAACTATCTATATACAGACGTCATGGTTATGTCTAAAAATTTCAGTTAATAACCACATAAATAACTTAAGCGGGCTACATGGACTCCCCTTTGTCAAGCAAAAGTATCTCTTACAACAAGAAGATCTGACAGCAGCTCTACATTCGGCGTTTATTAGCTTTGTTACGCTATCGCCCTGATGATTTGCGCTTGAGCAATGCCTCATTTGTTAAGCAGAGTATTTATCTCTTCCCGCTTAAATAGGCTTTCTTGCTCTCGGTCTGACCGTGTTATCGTCAATTGCTAATGCACAGACTCGATGGGGTTAACCGTTTGGTTTAACCTCTTTACTTCATAAAAATTTATTTTATATAATCTATCTGAAATTCCTTTTCTGAGTGTAACAGTGCCCAAATTAATCGAGCGTTCTTAGCAGCCAAAGCAACGGTTGCGCGTTTAAACCCTCGTCGTTCAACGAGGTCTTTTATCCACATGCTAGTTCTGTCGGTTTTGTTTTTGCAGTTAGCAATAACGGCTCGTGCACCATGAATAAGTGAAGTACGAATGTGTTTTTCACCTCGTTTGCTAATACGATCTAACCGAGCAACGCCACCCGTAGTATATTGCCTTGGCACTAAACCAATCCATGCGGCAAATGAACGACTGGTTTCAAAGTGCTTAGCATCATTAACCGTAGCAACTACGGCGGTAGCGGTTATTTCACCAATACCAGGAATACTCATTAATCGTTTAGCGTCTTTCATTTGGTTAGCTAGTACGTGTATTTTTCTATCGTATTTGAGTATTTCTTCGTTTAAGCCTTTAATGCTTTGCCATAAGTCATCGAGCAACTCACGCGCAATGAAGGGTAAATTATTCTCACCATCCTCTAAGATACCAGCAATGGCGTTTTGTGCCGGATAACGACCTTTAGGCATGATGATGCCAAACTCAGCAAGTAAGCCACGTAGTCGGTTTATACGTGCCGTTCTATCTTTAATGGCACCTTGGCGAATGCGATGTAAGCAAAGTACGGCTTGCTCCTCTTCACTTTTAATACTAACGAAGCGTGTTTTTGGACGAGTAACTGCTTCACAAATAGCTTCAGCGTCATTGGCATCATTTTTTTCATTTTGTCGGTAGGGGATAACAAACTTGCATGCCATGATACGAACATCATGACCGAGCTTGGTAAACTCTCTCGCCCAGTAATGCACACCAGAGCAGGCTTCCATACCGATAATGCATGGAGGTAGATTTGCGATTTCAGCTACAGTTTGTTTCTTTTGATAGTTTTGCGTAATTTACACTTGCTATGTTCATCTACACCATGAATACTGAAAACAAGTTTGGCTAAATCGATGCCAACAGCTTTAATTAAAGACATATGGTCTCTCCTTTGATTGAATGCTTACACTTTCAATATGGCACATAGATGCCGTTTGGTAGGGGAGTCCATATCATTCGTTATACGCTCAAAATTAATAGGAAGAAACATAAAATGGTGATGAATATACTCAAGTTGCTATCGATCGCTTTGATATTGATGTCAAATAGTGCATTAGCAAAAAAAAATGAAATCACTTTGAAATATGGCGTTAATGAAGATGGGTACATAACAAATGACTGGGTTGAGTTTGATTCCAATTTCGAATTGATTTTTAATGATAAAACATCAAATGAAGAGAAAAAACTAACTACAGAAGAAACAGAGTGGGTAAACTTAATTGCCTCAAGAATAAACATTTGGGAAACACAGTTAGACCAAATTTCAGTGCCTTATGGGACAACAGAAATTCCAAGGAAGGTGTCAATTGTAGTTGGCAATAGAGGGGCAATGGATGCATTTGCACATCCAACTAAGTTTCCTTCTAAAATATTTTTTAATTTAAGCGTTTTTGTAAAATCTTATGGCAGTGGAACGGATGAAAAAAACCAAAATAGAATTGATCGAATTTTTGCCCATGAATTTACGCATTTACTACAGCATCGCTGGAGTAAAAAAAATCCCTACCCTTTAGCAAATCATTTAGAACGTGCACTAACCGCTTCTTACAAAGAAGGATTTGGTCATTTTAGGTCAATCTCAAATAGGTGGAAAGATGAAAATGGCCAAATTACAGAACGTGCTGAAAAAACGTTAAAATCACTCGAAGTGGTATTTGTCGAACGCATCACTTCATTAATAAAAGCAACAGATGAAGAAGCGGATGTCCTTATGAAAGGATTATCAACGGGACCATTTCATAAAAAATGGGGCGCGCTAACTGTTGCTTTATGGTTGGTGAAAGAATCAAATGGAAATGATGAAAAGTTGATTAAATGGGCTGATTTAGGTCCTAAGGGAGTTATTACACTCGCTAATATTCATTTGCCTAAAAATCTAAAGTTAAAGTTTAGTACTTTGACTGAGTTGAAAAATTAAATAGGCAAATAACTCTTAAAAAGAGAAGCCTAAGTCCGCACAGTTAAAAAGAGTTACCGATAAGAACTAAGAAGCTAACGTCTCCTTTGGAGAATAAGTTGAAAATTAAAGATTACTAACTGTATCCCCGAGTTTGGCACTAAACCGTCCTTTTTGAGACGGTTTTTAATTACCTAAAAAATGTCACCTAATTGGCAAAAGTTAGCGTTCTGAGATGGACTCCCACAGGCGGCAATGTTTAGGTTTGTTAGTCACCAGCCGCTAATCTCCAGCACAGAACCACCTACCACACCCTAGTCAGGCTGATGTCGAACAAAGCTTCATTGTGGAAGAGTGAGAACTAGATGCTTACTATGGGGATTGTTATATTGTGGTTGGTTGTTAAGCTAGAAAAAACTACGATGATTAAGTATTGATTAACTATTTTATTGAGCATAAATCACTTTTATGTAATTTTTCTTAGTTAAAGTATAGTCTATTAGGGGCGATTCCTGTGCTTTAGGCAGAATGATCCCTTATCGAGTATTCGATAACTGTAAATCATTGTCACCTATCTTAATTCAATTCACAAGCTTCATCGGTGGTGCGCGAGGCTTTAACGTGCAGATCAATGTTTCTTGGATGATAATAGGGCCGCCACATTCAGGGCAGACGGATACGGCCTCAGGCTTAATAGGTTTATCTTCCACTAAGTCTTTAATATCAGGGATGACTTCAATCACGTTGAGCAATTGTCGAGCTTTCTCCAAGTTCTTTTTACAGCCCGTATTAGCGATCAAACCATAATGACGAATGCGATGAAAACCTGAAGGTAGTGTGTGTAGCAAAAATCTACGAATAAACTCATCATTGCTCAGTGTCATAGTACGATATCGTCTGGAAGCTTTAGCACGGTAATTCTTACAACTAAATGTCACATCATTGCTATCACATTTAACTAAACGACTATTCGATATCGCAACTCGATGGGTATAGAGCGACAGATAGTCAAATACTGCTTTTGGCCCAGCAAAGGGACGCTTAGCATTAACAACCCATTCTTTTTTACGTAATGGGTTAAGCCATTTAGCAAACAACTCCGCATCTTCAAGCTCGGCATTGTTACCGAAAAAAAATCAGTGAGTTACTTTGATATGCCTGAGATAGTTTTCTAGATACAAACGCCTAAACAATCGCGACAGTACGCGAACAGGAAGAAAGAATTCTGATTTACATGATACCCAATGCTCACCATCAGCAGATAAACCACCTCCAGGAACAATGCCATGCACATGCGGGTGATGAGTCATCGTAGAACCCCACGTATGCAATACAAATGTTACACCCAGTTTAGCGCCTAGTCGTTTTACATCAGCGCCAATCGTCAGTAATGTTTCTGCTGCTGTTTTCAACAATAACCCATACATCACAGACTTGTTGTAATACGCTAAGTTGGCAACCTCATTGGCAACGTGAACACCAAGTGATAATAATCCACAGGCAACAATTGTGCTTGTCTAGCTTCAAGCCATATTTTTGCTGAGCTTGCTTGGAATTTTGGGCAATGACGATTGCGGCAGGAGTTGTAGGATATATGGATATGCTCACACGTTTGGCAGCGTAAGAAATGCCCACCGAGCATTTGTGTTCGACAGTTTTCAATCGCTGACATGACTTTCAATTGGCTTAAGCTTACATGCCCTTGATGAGTATCACGCCATTGTTGTCCATGAAGACGAAATATATCGGATAGTTCTAAGTGAAGACGAGTCATGATAAATACTCACGACTTATCCTTACCTTTAATCTTGTCCATATTTTCTAAGGCATCAAGTGGGCTAATGACTTCACGTAATAAATTAGTGGCGACTTGGGCATATAAGGCGGTAGTGCCTAATTTAGCGTGTCCAGTAATACTTGTGTTACGCGAATATCAACATGGGCTTCAAGTAAGTACGTGGTAAAGCTATGACGTAAAGTATGCATTGATATTTTTTTATTAATACTTGCTTGTTTAGCTGTTTTGACACAAATTCGACTTAATTGTCGAGCTGACATGGGGTTAATGGGATCAAGTCTTGGAAACAACCAACCCTCGCGATACATTTGTCCGTGTTTATTGGCAAAGCACCACCAATGTCGTAAATGTTCAAGCAAGGAAGGAGATAACTTATCATATCTATCTTTACTTCCTTTGCCTTGATCAACACGAAGTACCATGCGCTCACTATCTACATCACTGACTTTTAGTGATACTACTTCGCTAACGCGAAGCCCTGCACCATAAGCTACGGATAATGCTGCATGATATTTTGGGTGTGCGGCTACTGCAAGAAAGCGTTTCATCTCTTCAAGGTTTAATACGATAGGTAAGTTACGCGCAACAGGTATATAGCTTAATTTAGATACCGTTTTGGGTTTATCCAAAGTGGTTTGGTATAAGAATTTCAAACCAGAAATGGTATTGTTTATGGCAGAGCCTGAAGCACCATTATTCACCATAAATAATTGGAACTGCCGCAACTCTTGTTGTGTTGTATTATCAGGTGAATGTTGTAAATACTCACATAAGTTATTAACTGCGCGGATATAAGATATTTGGGTTTTCAGGGCAAGTTTACGTAAGCACATATCTTCGTTGATACGTTGACGAAGGGCTGGGGGAAAGAGTGTTGAAATTTTCATCGTAAATACTCCTAACAAATAGAGGCGGAATGCCTCAATGCTAAGAGTAGAAAAGAACACCATTACCGCGGAGCGGTTTAGTTCAATGAGCTTAAAGCTGCCCCACAAACGAGCAGTAAATTTCGGTTAATATTGCCCTGAATATCATCTGGATTCACAAAAAACTTAATGACTATATTTGGCTAAATTGAAGAAGGTCTGTTACTCACTATCTCTATGTTAACAATGATACGATATAGGGGACGTTCCCCACAGATATAAATATGCATTGTGTGATTATAATTTTTACTACTTAATCGAATAACCTGACTGGCAACTCAGCCACCAAAGCATTCGTTCGGAGGTTACAGCTTTAGTTTTTCAGCTAGATATTGATTATCGCGTCCATTGCAAACGCTGTCAGGCCGTTGAGTAGTCTTACCCCATTTTCGGTCGGTAGCCATCTTTCACATTAGAATCATTTTGAGTTATAAATAATAAGTTGTTCGGATTAGATTTTGTATTGGTAGACATAATAACAGGCAATGAAATAGTTGGTTCAAATAAGCGACGCAGGAGAACAGCCAAATGTTTATTTCCTTGTTTATTTTCTGTGTTAGTTATTTGTTACACCTAAATCAATTAACTAAAGGCAAACTTCCACTTTAAATCCACTAGAACCAATTTCGGTTTCCATTAGACTAATATTTGTGAGGATTTTTTGCGCTTCATCACCGACAATAATAGTAATAAGACCCTGTTCATTTTTGTTCATAGCAATTTGAAATTTGTCATTAAATTTTATATTAGCAGGAATAGTACCCGAACTATTCACTTCATCACCAATCATATGACGATAGCCCAAGACAATACCTTTATACTTATCTTGAAAAACCATAGCGTCAACATACTCTATTCCATCTTTGTTTTTGAATGTTAAATTAATAACAGGAAGGTACTTCCCTTCTTCAGTTGAACAAAGAACAAGATCAAATACTGTTTTCCCATGTGTAATAGGATCATTAGTTTCCCAATAATCATATTCACCGTTCTTACTATCGAACAACATGCAAGATGATTGTTCAGGCTCCTGAGCAAGCACTATCAAAGGAGAAAAAAGAAGCATAAAACTAAAATATAACACTAACTTATTCATCAAATACCTACGCCGCCATAAGCGGCAAATAATAGCTGGCTAAAATGTGTGAGGCACGAACAACAGGCAACTTATTTGTCCGACTTGAAAACCCTTATATGGTGTAAATGCTCAAGAATTCGGCAAATTGAGTTTTCTACACAAAGATTACTTGTATCCACTGCGATGGTATTCCTGTTAGGAATAGCCCCAAACTCATTTTCCGATAGAACCGTATTTAGCTCGTTACGGCACTGAACTTTTTTTGTACCAATACGAGAGGGTTCCTCTACTCTCTGTGCCAAAACGTCAGCTGTAACATTAAGGTATATTGGAAGTATCTTTCCACCATATAGAGAGACAATTGACTCCCATTTCTCAACAACAGTCATATCTGCGGCCGAGTCAAAACAGAACGTCACGATAAGACCTTCCACTTTATTTTGGCAGGCTTTCTCAATCACTTGCGTTCTCAGCTTATCTACGAAGTCATAGAAGTCACCGTCTCCAAAGCCAGAATAAACTTCAAGAGCTAGGTCAACAGTAAGATGATTATGCAGGACATTATACCCAAGCTCTGATTTCAAACGATTGGCTAAGGTCAATTTTCCTGATGCTGGTGGGCCATGTAAGATAACAAGTTTCATAAAATACTCTAACGTCCAATTAACGGACAAAAAATTATTGGCTAACGTGGCGACCAAGAAGAAAAATCCAAGTTAACAGTCTTTGTTTAATTGCTTGCTAGGCTTTAATGCACCGTGGCCAATTGAATTATTTTTTCAACGGATTCCGTAAACTCGAGTCTTAAAATTGCAGCTTCTTCACTATCATGATCTGCACCTTCAATTATCACAATAGACAAAGAAGATGATGGTAAAGTTAGACGATGTTTTTGTGACTCAAAAAACTCGTTGCGTTCTTTACTTCCGAATATGGCTTGCATAGGTACTGTTATTTCTGAAACCTGTTTATCAGTAATTGCATCAAATTTCCAACCACGAGCAACAGCCGCCAAAGCAATTAAACTTTTTCTTTTATCTCCCGTGCTTTGCTGTGCTTGCTCCCCCATATGAATTGCAGTTTCTTCAGCAAATAGCTCTTCGCCTTTATCAGAAAATGGGAAAAAGCCGGAACCTAATGTTGCGGAAGCTATTCTGTTTGGATGGGTAACAAGTAATCGCCCAACAACATATGCCCCCATGGAGAATCCCACTAGATGAACTTTTGGGATATTTAGGTGATCCAACAATCTTATAACATCTTTGCCTACTTTGGGTCCGTACTCTCTGGGTTCCGATGGTTTATCACTCAAGCCATGTCCACGAAGATCTATCGTAACAACTCGATGAGATTTAGATAATTTGTTTAAGAGCAAAGAGTTATCCCACATATTGCTATTCATAGAATAGCCATGTAACAAAACAACAGGGCTCCCAACACCTACATCTTTATAATGTATATTTACCCCATCTGAATTAAAGAAAAGGTTATCTGCAAATGCATTTGAAACTCCTAGTAAAACATAAATAAATATAAATTTTAATATACAACGTGTCATATCCAATCTCTCGTAATAATTGCTGTCTAGTTAAAGAACCCTAATAATTGAGCATTTATCTCTTGTCGAAGCATGAGAGATATATGTCCTGTTGAACTGAACCGCAGGGGACAGTCTTTAATAGTTTTTGTTTTGTTGAGTTATTGCTTTCATTGGAAGTAAATTACTATCTCGTTTCCGACCATTTAACACCTTAAGAAGTCAAAATTAAACTGAAAGCTTTATTATAAAACTAACCTAAAACACTTCTCAGTTTATTCATCAACTATAATATGATTAAAATCAACAAGTGATTCTTCAGCTCCATTCATATAAAGACGCTTTTTCTTCCTCGGATAATCACAAACATCTTGTTCTAAATTGACTCTAGCACAAATGAAACTCAATGGTTTATCACTGTTATTAAATATAGTGTGAGCGACGCCATCTTTTGGAAAACCAAGAAAATCTCCTACAGAGATAGGGTAAGATGCTTCATCAATTATTACTTCACCATGACCTGATAAAATATAAAAGCACTGCTCTTCGTATAAATGGCGATGATATTCAGAGTACTCATGTCCAGGATCGACTGTCATTATCTGAAATCCTAAATCGGTAAGACCGGTGATAGTTCCTAGAGATTTAGTTTTACGAATTGCGTTAAGATTTAATAGGTGTGTTTTTGATTTTTCTTCCATTTTATTAATATCTGAATATTTTAGTAGTTCTATGGGAGTTTTCATTTGTATTTCCAATTAAATGTTAAGCATTTTTTGTGTAGCGTCAATTAAATGATGTATAGTTTCTTGCTCTATTGAGGCATGTCCGGCTGTTCTACTTATTACTAACTCTAAGTTTGGTAACTGTTGATGTAATAGCCAGGCATTATCAAATGGGTAAACAATATCGTATCGGCCATGTACGATAATAATTGGAAGATGTTGAATTTTGTCACAATTGCCTAAAATCTGATTATCAGTCAAAAAGCAATCATGTATCATGTAATGAGACATATGTCGTGCACCGACCCAACATTTCTCTTCGTCTGCTAAGTCTGCTGCGAATTCTTCATTCGGCTCCAAGGTACCACAACGCAACTCCCATTTTGCCCAAGCTAGTGCTACTTTTTTTACTACGACTTTATCAGTACCGTGAATAATTTGATGGGCTGATTTTACGCTGGATTGCTGCACTCCTTGAGGTAATGCGTCTAGATATTCTTGCCAGTAGTCAGCAAATATACGAGTGCCACCACCATTCTCAAATGTCCATTGAGTATCTTCCGGTCGACCTAAAAACACACCACGTAGTACTAGACTAATAATACTCATTGGGTGAGTTTGTGCATACACCAAGGCTAAGGTAGATCCCCAAGAACCGCCAAATACATGCCATTTATCAATATCGAGATGTGTGCGAATTTTTTCGATATCTTTCACCAATATAGGTGTTTCAATATTTTCTAAACTACCGTGAGGTAGAGAATGCCCACAGCCTCGTTGATCAAATAGAACAATATGATACTTTTCAGGATCAAAAAAACGACGGTCATTTATCGAGCAGCCCAGTCCTGGACCGCCATGTAAAAATAAAATGGGCTCTCCTTTTGGGTTACCACATTGTTCAATGTAGAGTTGATGACCATCGCCAACATCTATAAAAAAATGATCATAAGGTATTACTTCTGGGTATAGTTCGTTCATGTTGTGCTCATAAATGAAAGTGAATTATTGGCTTTACTAAAATTAGCCAGGTTTTTATATATCTAATAAATTTACGTTAAGCATCACCATTGATATCTAAAATTTAATTAGAAACCTAAGATATATTATGGGTATGAAGAGCTAATGCATAAAAATTGGTTTTATCGATCATTCTGGTTGGAAAACCCATTCATTTTTCTGCTGTAGCCCCTGATTTTTCTACAGGAATTGAATTTGTAATTTTTCTCTTTGTTATTAATATTGGCAATAGTTGAATTCTTGCCACTGAAAGAACAACTAACGCAATGCCAATGAAAGTCAAAATGTCAAACTGATCACCTTTAATTAAATCAGGCCACCATCCTAATTCTGTTACCAGAAAAGTACTAAGGAAACTAATAATAGGAGTTAAGGCGACCATTGAACCTACTTGAGTGGTCGGTATGTATTTAATTGACTGGGCGAAACTACCGTATGCCACCAGAGTATTAAAAGCACAAAATAACGAAATCAACCATTGATTCTTATCCATTACTGTAAAACTCTCTAGGTCGCAAAAAGGCAACAGAGCAATAACACCAAAGCCATAAATGAAGAACAGAATGTTATTTGGTGATAGGCCTTGTACGATGGATTTTTGTAGTAAGGTATAACAAGTCCATGAAATAACTGAAAATTGAACAATTAAGATACCTAACCATGTATCAGCACTGGAGTTTTGTGAAGTATTAAGTGAGGGATGAAAAAACAACATCAACCCTAGAGCTAACGATACAAAACACGTCATTTGAATCGGGTTTAACTTTTCCTTGAAAAATAGCATCCCACCAAAAGCTAGAAAAAACGGCGATGTTTGAAAATTAAGTTGGGCTTGGCCTGGTGATAAGTGATCTAGACTATATACGAAAGTGACATAGTTACCGATAGAAAACAGCGCCGCTAAAGATAATTTAATCCAATCATAGTATTTTAAACGACTAAACTCGGTTGTTTTTCCAGTGAAATATTGTAGTAAAAACGTCAAAAGAAATGCAACAAAAAAGCGGAACCAGGTTAGCGTCACAGGATCAATGAATTCACCTGACAACTTCAGTGGAATAGGTAAAATGCCCCAAAAAAAGACGGCGGTAGAAACAAAGAAAAGCCCTAACTGAGAATTATTTTTTAACAAAGAAGCTTCATTTAATACGGTAATAATAAGCGAATGATTATGAGCTACCTTTGTTATTCGATCCAATGGATAATGAAGTTAATGATTATTCGAAAAATGGATAGAGGGTGTATGGAATTAGCACAAGTAGACTTAAAGTTATTGCTTTGCCTTAGCAGCTTATTGAAACATCAAAATGTCAGTATGGCTGCTGATGAAATGAATATGAGCCAGCCAGCAATGAGCCGTGCTTTAGCAAAATTAAGAACACTTTTTAAAGATCCATTATTTGTTCGTACTGCCGTTGGAATGGAGCCAACGGTGCACGCCTTATCGTTAATGCAACCGTTGGAAAAAACGTTAAACCAGCTGACAGAGTTATTTTCAAAACAGGATTTTTGTCCAAATGAATGTAATCGTACTTTTCGTTTGCACATGACCAGCTATCTAACTCAAGCTCATTTGCCTGATATTGCAGAAGCATTTTATATTGCCGCTCCTAACGCTCAATTAGAAATAATTAACTTACAAGAAAAGTCACTATTGCAGCAGAGCGCCCAAAGCATCGACTTGGCATTATGTAGCCAGGTGATGCAGGTCCCCGAACATTTTCATCAGATACCGGTAGGTGAAGAAGTGATGTCTTGTTTTATGGCGAAAAATCATCCTTTAAGCAATGAAAAATTGACCCTTGATAATTTTCTCGAATATCCACATATTGTTGTATCGATAGGTGGTGGCCCGAACGTTTTCCTTGAAACGAACTTATCAAAACTTGGAAAAATTAGAAAGGTTGGGTTACGTGTACCTCATTATCTGGGGGCATTGGAAGTATTAAGTAGAACAAAGATGTTATTTAGTTCAACATCATTTGTCGCCGATCGTTTTTCTAAATTTTTTTCGATTACTTCGCTACCTTTGCCAATTGAACAAGACAGCTTAAATTACGTTTTAGCCTGGCCACCTACCGTTCACAACGATCCTGCTCAACAATGGTTAAGGAAACTTTGCGCTGCAATAATTAAGAGCAATTTAAAGTCCTATAAAAAGTAACTTCCAACAAAATTGCACGCTGATAAACACCTATTGGCTTAATAAAACCTACAGTATCCTTTACACTGAGTTTCCCATTCAGTTTGTATTATATGTTGCTGCAAGCGTAATTTACAGCCACTAGCAATATGGTCACAAACCGATTTTTGTAATTATGAAGTCTTTATTTGTATGTTTTTGGGAAAAGAAACAGTCTTCTTTGTGAAAAAGTTAGCGTTCAGAAACGAAATGCGACTCGGTGCTTTGATCGATTTAACTCACATGGCTTGGTTGTCTGTCAGGATTGAGGATGACCTATGTCTTCTGCCGTCTAAACAACAAACAAAACTCTCAATGTTAATTCGGAACATTTGCTATGACTGAAGTAAGCTCGAACGGCAGCTATGCGATAACATTAAAGAATAATTAGATGATGCTTGAGCGACTGTTGATCGCTCATTACAGTCGGTCATAACTGCTAAAACTTGTATTATAACAATAACATCATGTATGGTGGTTTTACATATAATTGAAGTAGCCCACGGGCAGCTTTGAGGTGTGAGTTCAACCTGCCGATGCAACACTGCTTAAATCTTTCTCCTGATATGATTAAAATTAAGTTTGGTACTGGAGCCACAACTCTAACTTGCGAAAAGGGGCAAATATCGTTAGATATTCAATTGCATCCACAAGTAGCTACCTTTGTTAATAATGTTAGTGCAGCGGTTAATTATGCTAGTAATGTATTCAAAGCGGAAAATAACGAGCTTGGCTGTTTTTTATAACTTAATTTAAATTATTGGGACGATAATGAAAAAAAAATTTGTAGTTTTCTTAAGTATAGTGATGTGGAGTAGTTTTGTTCATAGTAATCAAGATTGTGAGATTAAATGGGATGATATGTCAGAACGAATTTATCAGAAAGGTGATTTACCTGGTATGATAAAAAATTGGACTGCACTAGAAACCTCTTGTAGTAAATCTGACTTTTTTTATCTTAAGTTAGGTTGGCTTTTGATTGAAGCAGCCGAATTTGATAAAGCACGTGATGCATTTTTAAAGGGTGTTGAATTATCCGGTAACTTTAAAGTAGATGTAGAATTGGGTTTAATTGATTTGTATTTTCAACGAGCAACAAGAAGTAGTAATACACTTGATAAAGCTCTTTTGGAAACAGCTAATATAGAAATTGAGAAATTTGTTCAAAAGCATCCCCAAAGGGCTGAAGGGCTGGCTTTAATATCTGGTGTTAAACTTGTTTTAGAAGAATATGAGACCTCGGTAAATTACGGATTGAGAGCTGTTAAAATAGCAGACCTTCCTGTTGCTTATCGAAATATGGCAATATCATATTCTAGATTGCTTAAGGCAGAGGAAACTATTGGTGCAGCAAATAATGCCATTGAGCTTATGGATTCACTCGTAGGTGACCGAGATTTAATGTTAGCTGTTTCTATGGCCTATTATGAACTTGATGAAATTGAGCTTTCATATGGAATTATGCAAATGCTTGTAGAAGCAAATCCGGCTTTAGGAAGTGATCCCCTAGTAAATAGAATAGGTGTTTCTATTCAGCGTAAATTTAAAGAATTAAAAGAAAAAAAGTGAAATCTATGGCCACTTCACCTAGCGTATCTTTGTTAACATCTGAACAGTGATCATTATAGTGTTCTTCAGCTAGCCATTACCTGACATTAGTGCTTGAATTTGAAAGGCTAACTACTGCCACAAAAGAGACATTAGCTATTACAGCTAATTGGACAAGTTGGATTAGATGTTATATCGATAACGCCTAAATCACTAGTTGCTGAGGTTTGGCGTTTTTCAGCCAAAGCTCCAGCAATCTAAGTGCATATTTTTCTTATATTTGGACCTATATGACTCGTGACATAATCCCATATACTGAA
>Ga0209395_1004749_pt1 | contig 15723 bp, 15 predicted proteins | sample GOMGulsemesocosm_3_FD_184635 | JGI IMG/M metagenome (GOLD analysis project Ga0209395, IMG submission 184635) | Methane-oxidizing microbial communities from mesocosms in the Gulf of Mexico - GOM9D Gulf of Mexico (SPAdes) (version 2) | ecosystem: Environmental > Aquatic > Marine > Cold seeps... | reverse complement strand
GTAGCAAGAAAATTGTCTTTCACGCTATTGGCGGCTTCGGCTCTGTCTTTCGCCAGCTCGAGTTCTTGGGTTCTTACTGCTACCCGTTTCTCTAGCTGGATTTTATATTGATTAAGTTCTTTAACCTGATCTTCTAGTAACTTGGCTTGATTAACGTTCTCCATTTCGGCGGAAATACGACCAGAAAAGAATTGAAATATCGAGCTTACCCAGTCTGTATCGGCGATCGGGTGTTCATATAGCGCAACGACAATACCAAAAACTTCACCGTCTTTTGAATGCAGAGGTGCCCCCACATAACCGTCTATACCCATATCGACTAAGAGCTGGTCTTTCGGGAAAAGATGACAAACTTGAGACTGGTAAATACAGATGCTGTCGCCGGTTACCAATTGGCAGGGTGACCCTGCAAGCGCATACTCGAAATTATCGCTTGGTTGGTCGCCCTTAACTATAGATATGGTTTCTGAAGAATCAGTTTCGGGTTTATAGCGAGCAATGAAGGTGTAATCAGCCCCTATTGCCGATGACAGGCTACGGGTAATGGCTTGGAAATACTCAACCCCTCGCTTATTGCCAACACTTTCAATAATGTGAGGTATTACACTCCTAAATTCAGTCATATCAGAAACACCAGCGAAGACATTATAGGAGGGGTAAGTATACACGAAAAAGGGGGCATACTTTCGCCTTCCCCACGAAATCCCGCTGTGCCTCTTTACTATAATAATAGGTATTAGGCGCTCCGTAATAAACGGGGAGTTGCTGTGATTTATTGAAAACTGGCGTGTTTGGGCCACTTATTTTTCCGTTGACGGCCGCTATCAGGAAAAGGCCTTCTGCGACGGATTTAATAACTCGTTGCTGACTTTCTCTTTGGCAGTGACAACAGGGTGTAGCTATAAGGTTCCATTATCATAGCGAATCTTCAGCTTGAGTGGGTAACCGAGTGTATCGTGTTTTGGTTCGATCACGGGCCCTTTTCTACCACCTTCAGCCGCGCCAATCCCCTATGTTTTTTAAACTTCAGTCTAATGGTAGGGGCGTTACCGTAAAGTGTATTCCAATGTTAACAATTACAGTTACTTGTCAGGCATAGTCGGAGGTTATTGGCGATAACGTAGAGCTACCTATTTTTTGCGCTATTAAGAATGGACAGCGCTGCGGATTCTAAGGCTCTCTCACCTTGCTGATTTATCCGGGCTAAGGAATTCAAGCGGGCTGTCGAAGGAAGGCGCTAGCAAGGCGTTGATCAGTGTACGGCCGCAGTCCCTTTTACGCAGAGGTCATTGAATAGTGGTTGATATCAAATCCGAAGGCGCGCTTCTTAAGCCGTCAGAGTCAATCGAGCTAATAGAAAAGTAATAAGTATCTGATGCCAGATTGGTAATCGTTTCACGGGTAGCTAAGGGGTCATTGACCGACAATACCTGATCCTCTCCAGAGGTTTCGGCTACCACATATATCTCATATCCGGCTAGTTCACCGACAAATAGTGGGTCGCCGTTTTCACGGGATGTTGGTATTGACCAGGTTAAAATGACAGTGGAGGTAGTGGCGACAGGTAGTTTGACACTGACCAAAAAGTTTCCCGAGGAAAGATTACCGCTGTTATCGATAGCTTGGCAGCTTACAGAGGAATCACCGACGGAAAATACACTACCCGGCAGTGGTGTACAGATAACATCAACCGATTGATCAACGCTGTCGATAGCACTGACTAGGTAGTCAACCACTATACCTGTCGATAGTGTGGCATCAACGGCTAAATCCGCGGGTAACGTTAATTGGGGGGCTGTTGTATCGACAACAGTTATGGTGAAGCTCCCAGAAACGGTATTACCCGTGCTATCTGAAGCATTACACGTGACTGAAGTTTGACCCATAGCGTATGTTGAGCCACTGGCACTGGAGCATAGTGGCGCGACGGGGCCATCTACCTCGTCAGTTGCGCTAACGGAATAATTTACCCTCGCACCACTAGCTGCGATTGCTTCTTTGTTAACATCACCAGGTAGCGAGAGCACTGGAGCTGTGGTGTCTATCGCAGTTGATTGCATTATCGTAATGTAAAAGCTACCGCTTACAGAATTGCCGGCTCTATCCGCAGCATCGCATATTACAGTGGTCTGGCCGATTGTAAATAGGGAGCCAGATGCTGCCGAGCAATTGACAGCAATCGAACCATCTATGCTATCGGTTGCGCTTACCGCAAAGCTAATACTGTCCCCTGATTCAGATGTTGTATCCCCTGTAATATCTGACGGCAAGGACAAAACGGGTTTTGTCGTATCAACAATGCTAACGGAAAAGCTATCAAGCGACTCGTTGCCGGCCCTGTCTCTGGCAATACATTGCACTGTCGTTTGAGACAGTGGAAATAGGCTGCCCGATGCGGGCGTGCAATTTGTCGTCAGTCCCTTACGGGTATTATCCGTTGCACTTACCTTGAAAGTGACAGTAGTGCCCTCGGAGCTGACCGCTTCAGCTGTGATGTTTCCAGGGACTACAAGAACTGGTGATTCTGTGTCGACTCTTTTCCCGGTGGTGCCAGATTTATTCTTTGGCGCAGCCATCGAGGAACTGCTTACAACTAGTATTAACAGCAAAGTAATAAAAGTAGTTGCACGCATGATGAAGCTCCCGAAATTAACTGGGTATTCTTGTAAGATTAGTAGCAAATAAGAATAATATCGATAATCGAAATACTATGATATAAAATTTTTATAGTCTTCTTGACGTAGTTCACAAAAAAAGTAATCAACTAACTACACAGATATAATGGTGCGGCTAGAAATTTCAACTCGGAATATAGAAGAACAAACAGTTATTTAAACAGTACTTTATAATGCCGAATATTACAGGTTAAGTTTATAATTCCGTACGGGCTGAACGAGTAAATAGAATGCAGCTAATATACGCGGGCTCGGGCTGTAGCACACGGATCAGTTCCACCTGCAGTTCCTGTTGAAAGGTAGCTCTGGCTATCACCATTTTCGCAGGACAATTGCTTTTTTGTTTGCTAGGTATCACTGGGTGTGATGGTGGCGCAAAGTGGCGATGCAGTAAAACGTACCGGTTGGAAAATTACTGCTGGCGCAGATTTCTCAATGCTAGATGTCACCGGCCACTTGGAAATCCACGGCAAACCAATTGTATTTAGTCAGTGGTTTGTTAAAAGGCTGTGGTATATCAATCTGTTAGAAGGCTAAGAGTTAGTCCTAGGTTATCCAAATTGTCATCCATTCGGCTTTGAGCAAAGTTTTGTAGGCTTGCCACCGCTGGAACTCTGAGAGTGAGGGCGGGCATGTAACAAGTTTTGGTTGCCAGCACATAAAGATTGAACTAAGCTGCGCTGCGACGTTCTATGGCTTCTGTAGAATGGAAATTGCAGTGAGTGAATTAATGCGAAGAGTCAGGTGCCAAAAAATTCTCCTTGTACTACTGATACTAGTTTTCGGTGGTCAAGTGATGGCGTCTGCGAAAATCTCTTGCCAAAACCAGGCTTCTTTTCCGCAATCTGCTGAGCAGGCGATGGATTCGGACGTGATGGATCACTCTCAGCACTTGGCGCTAAATTCTTCTGACGATGGTGCTAGCCCTCTGGGTTGTTGTCTTGAATGCAACTGCGGTGTAGGAGGGTGTTCGGCTTCTGTGCTGTTATCCGCTGCTCCAAAATTCCCCCCATTTGACGTAGTCTTGTTAACTCGTCGCTTCAATGAACGTGTTGATGGCCTGTTAACCGCTTCTCTTTTTCGTCCCCCCATTTCCCGCTAACAGCGGATAAGTGCGTCGGAATTTTGGCGTTTTTATCCACAAGTTGAATTAGCGGGGGTCAGTAGACTCCCAGTTACAGGGCCTCAAAAGGCCTATGTTCTTCGTGGAGTTATTATGAAAGTGTTTGTGAAAAGGGTGCGATGGCTAGCTGTCATCGCACTGTCATGTAGTGCTGTCGCTTATTCGGACATCTCTGATGTAGTCAATACTGCAATACCTAAAAGCCCTGCTGTCGGTAAAACGTCACTGGATGTCTATAAAAGTCCAAGCTGTGGTTGTTGTGGACAATGGGTTGCGTATGTCGAAGCGTCTGGTTTCGAGACGCGCTTGCATCACCTACCTGACTTGAACAAGCTAAAGGCTGATAAAGGAATATCACCTCGCTATCAGTCTTGTCATACGACCGTTTCCCAAGACGGTTATGTCTTTGAAGGCCATATCCCGGCTGGAATTATTCAGCGATTTCTCGCAAACCCGCCCCCCGAAGCTATTGGCTTGGCCGTTCCCGGCATGCCTGCAGGCAGCCCCGGTATGGAAATAGGCAAGCGTCACGATGAATACGCTGTATTGCTATTAAGTAAAAAGGGTGGCAATGCGGTTTACGAATATGTTGGCGGACAGCACTAGTTGCTCTTCGATTTGATTTTGAGAGGTATGAAATGATAGATAAACTGCAGGGGGCGACACTATTGGGCTCAGTTCCAATATCTCGCCGACGTTTTGTAACAGGTGTTGCGGCAGGTGGCGCCATTGTTGGCTTGGGGCTAGGTTCGGGGTTATCAATGGCGGCACCTGTAAGTCGCATGGGCCCAGCAATGCTTAGGGGGAAACAATTTGATCTAGATATAGGCTACCAAGCTGTCAATTTTACCGGAAAAAACCGGATGGCAACCGCCGTCAACGGCTCTGTACCGGCACCTGTTTTACGCTGGCGTGAAGGTGAGAGGGTGACATTACGGGTGAAAAATAATCTCGCGGAGGACAGTTCAATTCACTGGCACGGTATTATTTTACCCGCGGAAATGGATGGCGTACCGGGGCTAAGTTTTAGCGGCATTAAACCGGGTGAAACCTTTGAATACCAGTTTGATGTTAAGCAAAGTGGCACTTACTGGTACCACAGTCACTCAGGTTACCAAGAACCAACCGGTCACTACGGCGCGATTATCATAGATCCGAAGGAGCCAGACCCGGTCAGTTATGATCGGGATTATGTAGTCATGTTGTCTGACTGGTCCGACGAAAATCCGACAGACATGTATGCCAAGCTAAAAAAAAGAAGCGATTACTACAATTTTAGCGAGCGCACGGCCAGTGATATATGGAACGACATAAAGAGCAAAGGTGTAGCTCGAACATGGAATGAGCGTGCGATGTGGAATAGGGCGCGCATGAGTGAGAACGATATTTCGGACGTCACGGGATACACCTATACCTATCTGATGAATGGGGTAACTCCAGAGCAAGGTTGGCTAGGGGTGTTCAAGCCTGGTGAAAAAGTGCGATTGCGGTTTATCAACGGTGCCTCAATGACTATTTTTGACGTACGGATTCCGGGGCTGAAAATGACCGTGGTTGCTGCAGATGGTCAAAATATTGAGCCAGTTACGATTGATGAATTTCGTATCGGAGTTGCCGAAACATACGATGTGGTGGTTGAACCTGATGCTGATAGCGCCTACTCCGTGTTTGCCCAAAGTATCGACCGTACTGGGTATAGCCGAGGTACGTTGACTGCTGATGCTAGCATGACAGCCACTGTTCCCCCCATGGACCCCGCGCCGATTCTGGGTCATCGAGACATGGGCATGGGAAAAAATATGGGTGCAATGGGTGCAATGGGTGCAATGGCGGGCATGGATAAAATGGATCGTGGTAAGCAGGCTATGAGCAAGATGTCTGTAATGGATCATAGCCAGCATCAGATGAGCGCTATGAAGACCACCAACGATAACGCAATGGAGCCAAAAAACCGTAACAGCCAGTCAAAAATATTGGGTAAAGCAGGTTTTGGTAGTAAGCGCGAAATAACGCACCAGGCGAGTGAACAAGGGCCTCACGTTGATATGCGTGGCATGAGTCCGCAGAGTGGTTTAAGCGATCCGGGAATTGGCTTGCGAAATCATATGCAGAGTTATGGTCGAAAGGTACTTACTTATGCAGACCTAAAAAACCTGTACCCGACCTTAGACCCGCGCGAACCCACCCGCGAAATCGAGCTGCATCTAACCGGTAATATGAGCCGCTATATGTGGTCGATGAACGGTATTAAATTTGCCGACGCGGATCCATTGCAGCTGAAACGCGGTGAGCGTGTTCGCATCACGCTGGTGAACGACACCATGATGAGCCACCCCATGCATTTGCACGGCATGTGGAGTGAACTGGAAACAGGCGATGCGAAGTACATTCCTCGCAAGCATACGGTTATCGTCCAGCCCGGTTCAACCATTAGTTATTTAGTGACGGCCGATGCCCTCGGGCGCTGGGCCTATCATTGCCATCTGGTGTTCCACATGGCCGGCATGTTCCGCGAAGTGTGGGTGAGTTAAGGAGAATTAGTCGATGAAGCTACTTAAAAAACTATCAAAAAATTCGTCTAGAGTGAGTGACAGAATCTTCCTGCGGGTACTAGCCTCATTTGCATTGCTGGGTTCCGCAAACATAGCGCTGGCTGGAGGCGAAGATGATCCGTTGTTGAGCAAAGTAATGATCAATCAGTTCGAGGTTCGCAATGCCGATGAAAGCAATCCTCTGGTGTTAGACGGACAGGTCTGGTTTGGCAAAGATCTTCAAAAGCTGTGGTTTAAGGTAGCAGTTGAGCGAACCGATGCTGGAACTGAAAAGGCCGAGTTACAGGGGCTTTATAGTCAGGCAATCGCGCCGTATTGGGACGTAATAATTGGGCTGCGACGGGACTTAAAGCCGACGCCAAATAGAAACTGGGCAGTCATTGGCTTACAGGGTCTCGCCCCCTACTTTTTTGAAATCGATACAGCATTATTTGTGGGAGAAAGCGGGCGCACAGCCCTGCGATTGGAAGCCGAGTATGAGCTGTTGTTTACCCAGCGGTTAATTTTAACGCCTGAAGTCGAAGTCAATTTCTATGGACAAAACGATGTTGAACTTAGTATCGGGTCGGGGTTATCTGACGTTGAATTAGGTCTGCGGTTACGCTATGAAGTTCGTCGTGAAATAGCGCCTTACATCGGTGTTAACTGGAACAAGAGTTTCGGCGGTACTGCTGACTTTTCCCGGGACGCCGGCAAAGACACCGGTGATGTCGAATGGGTGATAGGCGTACGTGCATGGTTTTAACAAATACAACCTTAATCAATCAATTAACTAAGTAATAAATACGAGGATTTATCCATGAAAAAGTTACGAATGACTATTTGCCTGTTGATAACAAGCCCTTTTTTCATCGCTGTTGCGCAGGCTCACGATCCGTCTGAACATAAAGAAACGATGGAGAAACCAAAGTGTGCTGCGATGAAAAATATGGACGAATCAAAAATGGACGTGAACGACCCCGTCATAATGGCAGTGATGAAAAAGTGCAAAAATGAAGGCCCTGCTGAAAATCATCAAAAGGGTGATGCAGTAAAGAGCCCCGCCTCTAGCAGTAGTGCAAATAAGGCGAGTCAGCATGATGAAGGTCATGGCCACTAACAGAAATGCTCAAGCGGTGGCGTGTTGCAATCAACGCCGCCACCGATACTTTCGTCGAAGGCGGTAATTGATATAGCTAAGGATCTAAAAATGAAAATAGTTAACTATCTCGTGCTCATTATTATCGCTGTGTTCGCGATTGCTGCAGTTTATGTGTATTCCGGTGTCTATCCAATGGGAGCCGATGTGCCGCACAGCAAGTTAACGTATTGGCTGTTGGAAACGGCACGCGAACAATCAATCAAAGTGGCATCAAAAGATATTGAAGTGCCATTATTAGACGATCCCGAGCTGCTTCTATTGGGTGGCCCGGACTATAACGATATGTGTGTAGCTTGCCACCTAAGACCAGGGAAAATGCAAAGTGATTTGAGTATAGGACTGTATCCTGCACCACCTAACCTGAGTAAGCGCGAAGATGAACATGGTCACGATGGTGAGGTTGCAGGTCATGGTGGCCCGGAGCAGAGCGCACAACGTCAGTTCTGGATTATTAAACACGGTATTAAAGCATCCGGCATGCCTGCTTGGGGGCCAACACATGACGATCAGCGGATTTGGGCGATGGTTGCTTTTTTACAGAAGTTGCCAGAATTAACCCCGGAGCAATATCAAATTATTACGGCGCGAGACGAATCTAATCTGTCGCCTCATCACTAACGTGTATATTTTTATCGGCGGTACCTTGTGGGCTTAACGGCGAATATTTTGTCGCAGAATCGGTAAAGATGAATCTATGGCTTAATTATCCAAGGTATACCCCGCAGCGGCTAGTAAAGTAGCAAAAAATTTGCAATCACCTTGACCTTCCAGTAACTGGAGGTTCTATGATGGGGGTAATTCAAAGAAAGAGGTATAGCCATGGAAAACGAGAAATCGCTAACTTTTACTGTGCGGGAGATGAGCTGCGCCTCCTGTGTTGGGCGAGTCGAGAAAATCCTAGGGGCTGTGACAGGGGTGCAGGAGGCGCAGGTAAATCTTGCTGCAGAAACGGCTACCATCGCTGTCAACGATACATTTAGGGTTGATGACGTAACCCTAGCGCTGGCCGCCGCTGGTTACCCTGCTGAACAGCGAAGCTATCGATTCAACGTCGAAAACATGTCCTGTGCGTCCTGTATTGGCCGTGTCGAGCGAGCACTACTGGTTATTCCTGGTGTCGCTTCTGTTAATGTCAATCTAGCAAAAGAGGAGGCGATTGTTCAGGTGATCGGAACGTCTGTGTCGCCTTCTGATATTGCCCAAGTGGCTAGCACTGCTGGATATCCCGCGACTCTGGTTACCGATCAGGGAGTGGCGGGTTCGAGGGTAGATCAAAAGGCAGAAGAAGCAGCTCAGCTGCACCGTATGACACTGGTTGCCGCCGTTTTGACCCTGCCCGTTTTTATCCTTGAAATGGGCAGCCATATGGTTCCCGCTATCCATGGCTGGGTCATGAATACGCTGGGCATGGGGGTCAGTTGGGGTATCCAGTTTATTCTGACGACGATTGTTTTAATGTGGCCCGGACGGCAGTTCTACCTTAAAGGTTTCCCTGCGCTCTTGAAAGGCGCACCCGACATGAACTCGCTGGTCGCACTAGGGTCGTCGGCCGCTTGGGGATTCTCAACAGTCGCGCTGTTTGTACCGACGCTATTGCCCGATGGCACTGGCATGGTTTACTTTGAAGCGGCAGCGGTCATAGTGACACTCATTCTCTTGGGGCGTTTTTTTGAAACTCGTGCGAAAGGGCGTACTGGCGAAGCAATAGGCAAACTTGTTGGGCTGAGGGCCAAATCAGCGCAGGTGGAGCGGAATGGACAACTGATCGAGCTAGCAGTCGACGATATCGTGGCCGGTGATCTTATCCAGGTGCGTCCGGGCGAAAAGATTGCTGTCGACGGTATTGTCGTCAAAGGCATGTCTTACGTCGATGAAAGTATGATTACCGGTGAGCCCATTCCAGTAGTGAAATCCGCCGATACTAAGGTAGTGGGCGGTACTTACTGGTGCACTGATGTTTCGGGCGAGTGAGGTGGGAGCCGATACCGTGCTAGCGCAAATTATCCGAATGGTTGAAGACGCGCAGGGCGCCAAATTACCGATACAGGATCTGGTCAATCGAATCACACTGTGGTTCGTACCGGCGGTGATGGGGGCCGCCGTGGTCACATTCCTGGCTTGGTTGCTAGTTGGCCCTGATCCTGCGCTCAGCTTTGCACTGGTGGCGAGCGTCGCCGTTTTGATCATCGCCTGTCCATGCGCAATGGGGTTGGCCACCCCCACATCTATCATGGTGGGCACAGGCCGCGCCGCAGAGCTTGGTGTGCTGTTTCGCCGTGGCGATGCGCTCCAAAGGCTGAGCAACATAAAGACTATTGCTTTGGACAAGACGGGAACGCTGACTGAGGGGCGTCCTGAGCTGACAGATTTAACATTAACAAAGGGTTTTGAGGTATCCGATGTCCTTCGCCTGGTAGCCTCTGTTGAGGCCATGTCCGAACACCCCATTGCGGCGGCCATTGTTCGGCGCGCGAAGCTCGTTGGCTTGTCGCTAGTAGCCGTTGAAGATTTCAGTTCTATAACGGGTTATGGTGCCAGTGCAATTGTTGAGGGGCGCCATGTTCTTGTGGGTGCGGACCGCTTAATGGTTCGAGAAGGTATCACGCTCGAGGAGGTACGTGGTGTTGGCGACAGTCTGGGGCAAGAGGGAAAAACGCCTCTTTATGCTTCAATCGACGGGTGCCTTGCGGCGGTCATCGCCGTGTCGGACCCGATTAAATCCAGTACCGCAGCGGCGATTGCAGCCTTGCACGATTTGGGTCTTGAGGTCGCCATGATCACGGGTGACAACAAAGATACCGCGAAGGCGATTGCCGCTAAACTGGGCATCGACACCGTTGTTGCAGAAGTTCTGCCAGAAGGTAAAGTGACAGCCATTGAAAAAATGCAGCGGGGCATGCGCACGGTTGCCTTTGTTGGCGACGGCATCAATGACGCCCCAGCACTCGCCCGTGCTGATGTCGGCGTCGCGATCGGCACTGGCACTGATGTGGCAATCGAGGCTGCAGATGTGGTGTTGATGTCTGGAGATCTGACCGCTGTGGTAAACGCCCTGCACGTCAGCCAGTTGACGATGCGGAATATACGGCAGAATCTATTCTGGGCATTTGGCTACAATGCACTGCTGATCCCGGTCGCTGCTGGAGTGTTCTATCCAGTATTTGGGTTGATGCTGTCGCCGGCACTCGCTGCCGGAGCAATGGCTTGTTCCAGCGTGTTCGTACTCTTTAATGCGCTTCGCCTGCGTTGGATCAGCCCAGCTCTCACCGTGTCTAAGTCAAGCGTCAGCCCAGGTCCTGGTTTTGTGCCGGCCGTGGTTGAATAGAGGTTCTATGATGAATATTGGAGACGTATCTAAGCTCGCTGGTTTGCCGGCAAAGACGATTCGCTACTACGAGGACATTGGGTTAGTGGCTCCCTTGCGAGAAGCGAACGGCTATCGCAATTTTCGAGCCAACGACATGCACAAGCTTGCATTTCTAGGCCGCGCTCGTGCCTTGGGGTTTACTATAGACGATTGTCGGAACTTATTGGCGCTCTGGGATGACCAGGGTCGTGCCAGTTCTGATGTGCGGGCAATAGCGCAACAGCACCTGGCCCTGATCGAAAGTAAGATAGCGGACCTGCAAGCCATACGGGATACTCTCACCCATCTGGTGCACGAATGCGCAGGTGATGACCGTCCCGATTGCCCGATTTTGGAGACCTTGGAAAAACTACCGTTGCGATAGTGAAGCCCGCCAGTGCTGCCTCCCCCGCAAGCGGCCCGCAGTCAGATTCATAGTGATCAATGTAGTCGGTGTCGGTAAATGCGAGGCTATTGCTCTGTTAGACCCTCAGCTAGTCTTCCCGCGAGGGGCGGATAGAGACTCACTAGTGCTGGTTTGGAATTTTGTGGGGGAAGGGCAATCCGGCAAATCTTAGTGATGATCGTTTGCCTGCTTGTTGTCTATCCTGATAGGGCTAGGATGGCGTTTGTTACTCCACTATACGTCACTATATGTTCTACGAAGATTGCGAATTGCCAATCAAGTGCGCCGATGCACTTCGATAGTAACGTCGAGAGGAAACATATACACTCTCCAACACTTACAGGCTTGTATAAATAGACCTAAATTTTTGAATTGCTACGTGAGAGGGCGTCTCACAGACATATAGGCTAGAATCCTTCGCTATGATTGATAACCACTTCAGAGCCCTGCTGCCTCAATATACGAAATCATCGGTCAAGCTTCTAGCCGGCTTGGGCGTGAGTCCCAATCAAGTCACGCTATTAGGGCTGGGTATAGGCTTACTCGCCGCGCTAGCCGTGGCCAGCGGCCTATTTGTTCTAGCCATCGCCCTGTGGTGGTTCTCCAGGTTATTTGATGCGCTTGATGGAATCTATGCGCGAGCCTACAACAAAACCTCCAATTTTGGGGCCTTCCTCGATATCCAATTGGATATGTTAGCTTATTCCGTGATGGTCATCGGTCTCTATTGGCAATTCCCCGAATACTCATTGCAATGGTTGATTATGTTGCTCTGCTATGTACTTTGCATTAGCGGTGCCTTGGGGCTAGGCAGTTTTGAAAAAACACAAGGGATAGATGACACCAGCGGCCGCGGGTTGAGAATAGCCACTGGGCTTGCCGAAGGTGGTGAAACGGGAATTGCCTATACTGTTTTTTTGTTCTTTCCTGAGGCGATTTCGGTGACATCTTGGATTTGGATTTCTATTCTTGTCATTACCATTTTATCTCGTATTGCTCTGGCAAAATCTGAATTAAGAGAATCACAATGAGCACGGTTCAACCCCTCTTGGGCTTATGTGTTTTTCTCGGTATCACCTTTTTACTGTCAAAAAATAGGGCTGAAGTTTCGGTACTACGTGTTGCCACTGGGCTTGCAGCACAAGTCATTATCGCCATTGTTTTGTTGAAGGTGAGTGTTATCTCCAGCGCTCTGATGGGTTTGAATAAAGCAGTATCTGCTTTGCAAAGCGCCACTGATAAAGCCGCACAATATATGTTTGGTTATGTAGCGGGTGGGCCTACCCCCTTTGATATAAGTAATCCCGACAACGCCTTCATTATCGCTTTTCAAGTGCTGCCGTTAATATTAGTGGTGACGGTACTTTCAGCGATGCTATTCCACTTCGGGATTCTTAGTTTTCTCGTTGAAGCAATAGGGAAAATTCTAAGGAAGATGTTTGGCTTATCCGGGGCACTGGGATTAGGCGCTGCAGCAACAATATTTTTTGGAACCATTGAAGCGCCGTTGGTAATTAAACCTTATCTCAATCGATTGTCTCGTGGTGAGCTGCTGGCATTGATAGTTTGCTCAATGTCTACCATCGCAGGCAGTGTCATCATTCTCTACGCCAGCGTGTTAGAGCAAACCCTACCAGGATCACTTCAGCACCTTCTTACGGCCTCCCTTATTAGTGTGCCTGCAGCGTTAACTTTGGCTCATATTTTTTTACCCACGACGGCAACTGAGCTTGATGTAAGTGGCATAGCGCGATCTGAAAAAACTTGGATTGAAGTTTTGCTTGATGCTGTAGATGACTCGGTAAAAATGATTATATCGATTGCAGCAATTATAGTGGTACTTTTTGCCTTCATTTATTTAGTTGATGATTTTCTAAGTGTGCTACACCCCGACCTTTCAATAGGGACAATCTTTAGCTTTATCCTTAGACCCGTGATGTGGCTTGTTGGTTTTGACTGGGACAAGGCGGCATTGGCTGGAGAATTAATGGGAACCAAAATAGTTCTCAATGAATTTGTCAGCTATCTGGCACTTGCCGACGTGACTAGTTTCTCTCCAAAAGATACAGTCGTAATAGCTTACAGCCTATGTGGTTTTGCCAACATAGCTAGCTGTGGAATTATAATTGCCGGTTTAGTTGCCATTTTGCCTGAGCGACGCAAAGAAGTTGTCGAGGTGACGTTTACTGCTTTGTTTCTTGGCAATGTGGCGACACTAATGACCGGTTGTGTTGTGAGTTTAATCCTATAGTGTGAGTTGAACTTTGTCAGTGGGTTATCCATATTCCCTAGAGTTGGCTTTGCTTTGATTTCAGCCGTCCAAGGTCCGTCAGTTGGCACAGGCTCTCGCAGCCCCTTTCCCGCTAGCTATTGAATACGTCACCTTCTATCTCTCTATCGCTGGTAAGAGCTTGCGAATTAGTAGCAATGTTAGTATTGCAATGCCTGTCCGGGCGGGTTGACTGTATCGTTGGTGGAGTAGTGGGTTTACCGGGATATATTTACCGCTGAGTTTGGTATCCGTGTCGAGATATTGATTATGGAATACTGGCGGGGTGAGTAATTGCCCTAGCAATTGTATTATATAAAATCTGGCTAATTTTTCTGCCAGTACACTAAATACTAATCTGTTGAAAGAGTGTCATGCGGCCTGTAGGTTTTAACCAGCAGTTGATCCGACGTGGATTTATAGGGTTCAATTGAGGGCTAGGGTTGGTAGTAGATGGCTAGGTAATTATACCTATATATACCCATTTTTTTTTGTGATAGCGTTAAAGGCTAGTGCCAAAAAAAGGGTCAAATTTTGTCTTACCAGATAAGCTGGGAAAAACATGGGGTTGTGGAAAAATTCTATGATTTCATCACGCCTAGGGAACTCATCTCATGTAATGAGGATGTCTGCAGAGATAGTCGTTTTGATGCGATAAAATATCAACTGTTTGACTTGGCTGAAGTCAAGCTGGCAGAAACTACGGACACTGCAAAAGCTCTTCGGCTGGTACAAAGGATCGCGGCTATAGACAACGCAGCGGCAAAGAGTAACCCAAACGTAAAAATAGCAGTTGTTACCCGTATTGAATCATTAGGCAGCCTGGCAAGCTTTTACTCTTTAGAACTATCAGATTCTTCTTGGGTTTGTGAGATATTTGAAACAGAGGAGGCTGCAAGAGAGTGGCTGGCTGTACCACCTTAAAGACGAGGCCCTGCCTGACTACAATCTTCCTTAACCCTCTAACGACTATGCATATATCCTCATAAAGAATAAAAAAACACCGCCGGTAGTATCTGCCATGTCATCGGAGATAATAATATGACGTATTCTAGCGACAACTTTGATCTGCTTGCGGACAATTTCCTTGTGTAATGAGCGGCGAGCCTTAGAGTGGTTGATCGAAATTGGAGTAGTATTCACGTCGGTCGTCTAATTTTCTGGGTGAAGGCCCTATTTGTCCTGTAATAGAATTTTCTGGGTGAAGGCCCTATTTCTCCTGTAATAGCCACTGCTGGGCCTCAGCATAGTCTGAGAATACATACACATCTACAATATTCCTATTGCGCAACATGGCTGCAATGTCTTCCACTCTCTCACGCATTTGGGGTCGGCTACATACCATGCAATTTTGTATTTTCTGTTCGTTATTTCCAGGTCTTCGTACATTTTTATGTGATCAAATGCTGTTATTGTACTCATTGAGGTTAGTCCCGACTTCGTGAGAACCCGGTAGCAATTGTGTTTTTTACAGGACGTTACGATACTACTGAGTAGATTAAAGCTGTCTTTTGAGTTAGCGGCGCCACTTGTGTAGACTTTGATTAAGTCGTCTTTGTACTCAATATTGACTTCGTAGCTCATGGATTCAATCCTTTTTTCCAGTGATGGCCTTACAATTGCGCAAAATGGAATTTCTTTGGATTTCAGTGATAGTAGATTGCAGTGGCAGTCAACTATTTCCGGCTAGGTGAGCGCAGCGATATGAAGTAACAATACATTACATTACTGGATAAGACCCTACGCGTAGTCGCAACAATAGCAAATCATACCATTCGTATAATAATAGTAGATAGTTTTCAACGCACATAGATCTAATGTAAATACTATTACCCCCCCCCTTTTTTTTTATGATCCTTCAATTCATTCCAATTCGTGGGCCGTAGGGAAATCGCGAATGGCGATTAAAGCAGGCGCTAGTCATTGTTAGGGCACTTATTGATAGAGTCAATGTTGTCACGTGCTCGCGATGCACTCTCTGTCCGCAACATGCCCTGTACTGTTGGCAGTGCCGCAATACCTCGTGAGCGAGAAGTGTATCTATATCGTTCACGTTTAGCGGGTACCGAAAAGCGGCAAGCGGACGGCAAATCCGTCGCCAGGAGACCGCAATGCGAGCATGACTTGGGCAGAACGACCGAAAAGAGTATTACATATCACTATCTGTGGCCACTGCCTCATCGGGCGTAAAGCTGCCAATTCCGCGGCCTT
>Ga0209395_1004747_pt1 | contig 15729 bp, 12 predicted proteins | sample GOMGulsemesocosm_3_FD_184635 | JGI IMG/M metagenome (GOLD analysis project Ga0209395, IMG submission 184635) | Methane-oxidizing microbial communities from mesocosms in the Gulf of Mexico - GOM9D Gulf of Mexico (SPAdes) (version 2) | ecosystem: Environmental > Aquatic > Marine > Cold seeps... | reverse complement strand
AGTTGCCCAACAATATCTTTTAATGCGCTAAGACTTTGCTCTACAGAGTTGATCGTTGACATGGCAATATCCTTAAGGAGAGAACTAATTAGAAGTCCACAGTATAAATAGCGCCTCTTAAGTTATGCCAATGCTATAAAAGTTGCTACTGGTTACTTTTAGGAATAGTGACTGCTCTTTTGCAGTTGCTGCCACAGTTTGAGCGACTGTGGTTTTTGGGTGTGCTTGAGTCTATATAAATATATTTGCAGGGGAATAGGTTGCAGGTAGTCATCAACAATGACTAATTCCTTGGCCGATATTTCTTTTTGCGCAATGCTGCGCGGCAGATAGGCTATCCCTTTACCTTTCAAAACTAAGGCTTTTAAAGCTTCGGATAATGAGCTCTGATAGCGATGCTTAATGCTGATGGAACTTGGCAATTTAGAGAGACATTGGGTGTTAATCATTTGACCAAAAAAAGACTCGGGAGTATGAGATAACATTGCCAGCGGTTGGTTTTCCAATACTTCTATCAAAGGGCTGCCATCGTCTTTGGCTAAACTGACCGGCACTAGCTCATCGACGCCAACTTGCAAGCTTTCAACTTCATCAACCAGTAACTGTTTGAAAATGTCATGGGTGTTATAACAGAGTAAAAAGTCACTGCTCGCATTTAAAAAGGTCTCTACTGCCTCGTGTAAATCAACGGTATTAATACGAATAACCGCACTGTCTAATTGCTCGGGGTTATCTTCTATCCAGTTTGGAAAAAAAGAGACCGCGAGCGATTGCTGCGCACTCAGAATGATTTCATTTTGCTGTGTTTGCATGTCGCGTAACTGTTCACGGCACACTAATATAGAATCGCACAGTGATTTTGCCCGTTCGACAAAGACCTCTCCCGCAGGTGTTAATTCCAGTGGGTATTGATTGCGCTCAACCAGTGAAACACCCAGCCACGCTTCAAGCGATCTTATGCGTCGACTAAAGGCGGGCTGTGTGACAAAACGTGTGGTTGCCGCTTTAGAAAAAGAGCCCTGCTCAACCAGTGCTAGGTAATCTTTGAGCCATTTTAATTCCAAAAAAATACTCCTTGAGAAACTGCGGTGTCTGCGCGTTATAGGTGATACCGAAAAGTAACTAGTGTTAACTAATTTAGCATTGGTGGTCTGCGTGGGATAGTGGTTATATATTGTTAAACACTTTCATTGAGTTATTGTACAAAAACTAGAGAGTTCTCATCTTGAAACAAGGCCTTAAGCATCTGTTTCGGGATGGAAACTATATACCAAAAATACCTTAATCATTGCTACTTAAGAAGAAACTATCATGCAATATATAAAAAAAGCTAGTGTAAAAACCGCTGTGAGTGATGCGCAAATTACTCTCGATGTACAAAACATGCTCGAGCATATAGAACGCCATGGTGAGGATGCCGTCAAAGAGTATGCACTAAAATTCGATCAATGGCAGGGTGATTTTGTTTTATCAGATGAGCAACGTGCAGCGCTCATTAGCCAAGTACCAGAGCAAGTAAAACAAGATATTCAATTTACTTTTAAACAAGTGACAGAGTTTGCCCGCGCGCAATTAGCGAGCTTAAATGAATTTGAAATCACCACAGATTCAGGTGCAGTATTAGGGCAAAAAGTTATCCCACTAAATTGCGCAGGTTGTTACGTGCCTGGTGGGCGTTACTCTCACGCTGCATCCGCCATCATGAGCATCGCTACTGCAAAAGTGGCGGGGGTTGAAAACATCATCGCCTGTTCACCGCCAAAAAATGGCAGTATTCATCCAGCCATTGTCTACGCGATGGATTTAGCCGGCGCTGATATTATTTTGCAAATGGGTGGGGTGCACGCCGTTGCTAGTATGGCCAAGGGGCTATTTACGGGTGTTAAAGCTGATATTTTAGTGGGCCCCGGTAACGGTTATGTCGCGCAGGCAAAGCGTCTTTTATTTGGAGAGGTGGGGATCGACGTCTTTGCGGGGCCGACGGAGTCTGCCATTATTGCCGATCACAGTGCTGACCCGATGACCATCGCTGTTGATTTAGTTTCCCAAGCGGAGCACGGTGTAGACTCCCCAGTATGGCTGTTTACTAACGATAAGCCGCTCGCAGAGAAAGTCGCGCTATTAGTGCCTAAAGTCGCTGCTGATATGCCCAATCGTGAAACCGTAGATGCCGCATGGCGTGATCACGGTGAAATAATATACTGTGAAAGCGATGCTCAAATGCTGCAGTTAAGTGATCAATACGCCTGTGAGCATTTGCAAGTGATGACAGTGGATCCAAAGTGGTGGGCTGATCGATTGAAAAACTACGGTTCACTCTTTTTAGGAGAGGGGGCAACAGTTACCCATGGCGATAAATGTTCGGGTACCAACCATATTTTACCCACCAAACAGGTTGCTAGGTACAGCGGTGGCCTTAATGTGCATAAGTTTCTAAAAATACTAACATATCAAGAGATTAGTGAAGAGGCGAATTTGACCTATAGCGCCGTGGGGTCACGCATTTCACGGGTAGAAGGTATGGAAGGACACGCGCGCGCTTGTGACTGGCGGTTACGTAAATACTTCCCGCAAACACAGTGGGACTTTGAGGTTTACGATCAGAAGCGCTATGACTAAGGTAATAGGAAATAAAGAGATGAAAACTTTTACGAAATCTTTTACGCAGCAAGAGCCAATAGCACAGCGTGCCATTCAAGGGGCTATCAAAGTACTGGAAAGTGGTCGTTTGCACCGCTATAACAGTGCAGAAGGTGAAGTTTCAGCAACAGACTTACTGGAGATAGAGTTTGCCGCCTATATGGACACTCCCTTCGCGCTGGCCTGTTCATCCGGTGGCTACGCATTGCATGTTGCGCTGTGTGCTGCGGGCGTACAAGCGGGCGATAAAGTATTATGTAACGCCTTCACGCTAGCACCTGTGCCAGGCGCTATTCACAACAGTGGCGCCAGCGCGGTGCTAGTGGAAGTTGATGAGAACTACTGCATAGATTTAGAAGACCTACAGCTGCAGGCTGAGCGCTCTGGGGCTAAGTATTTCATGATGTCTCATATGCGCGGGCATATAGCGGACATGGATCGCGTGATGGCAATTTGTGAGCAATACTCTATCACTTTGATTGAGGATTGCGCCCATACCATGGGGGCATATTGGAACGGTAAAAAAAGTGGTACTTTTGGTATCGCTGCTTGTTTTAGCACTCAGACTTACAAGCATTTAAATTCAGGGGAGGGCGGTTTTTTAATTTCTAGCGATTCGCAATTGATGGCCAAAGCCATTATTTACTCCGGTTCTTACATGCTCTACTCTAATCATCAAGCAGCGCCGGAACCGGAAGTTTTTGCCGACATTAAATTACATACCCCAAATTACAGTGGCCGTATGGATAACTTACGCGCCGCTATATTACGCCCGCAACTGCAAAATCTAGATAGACAGTGCCAGCGTTGGAATCAGCGCTATCAGTTGATCGAAGATGTATTATCTCAATGCCCTAAAATCAGGCTGACCCAGCGCCCGGCGAAAGAGCAGTTTGTGGGAAGCACCATTCAATTCTCAGTACCCCGTTTTAGCGAACAGCAAGTGAAAGCGGTTGTTGAGCAGTGCGCTGCTCGCGGGGTCGTGCTCAAGTGGTTTGGCGATGATGTACCAAATGGCTATACCAGCCGTTATGACAGCTGGCGTTATATCGAAGATCAGCGGCACTTGAAGCAAACAGAAATTTTTCTAGCAACCCTTTTAGATATGCGTATTCCACTGACCTTTAGTGAAGAGGACTGTCAGTTGATTGCGCAGATAATCAGTGAGGTTGTAAGTGATATAAGCACTGGATAAGTATTCGTTTTTTTATTCATACATTAGCCCTAAGCATTGATCGTTAGGGCTTATTAATATAAAAAATCGGACGGCTGTTAAAATACGCCGCGCATATTATTTCAGCTTTTCTTGCACACTATCTATTTTGTCCTGAATTGTCTGCGCTTTATCGATACGCGTACCGACTTTCATGTGGCTGGTAATACGCACGGCTCCCATTTCGTGTAACTCATCGTGACAGCGCTTCACAGCGGTCATCACATCGTCCCACTCACCTTCCACGTTAGTGCCAAAGCTATGCATTTGATGGTTGAGCTGCGCCTCTTGGAAAATTTTCTGACAGTGGGCAACGTAAGGTGAAACTGATAAACCTACGCCACCGGGTGAGACCATTATGTCCATAATTACATGCATGTGTTTTCCTCGCGCGGGATGATAATATTCAATTGAAATTGTTAAATAATCAAATTATATCTAAGTGTTAGATAACACAATGTAAAAATGAATTGGCACTACTTAGTCTTGTTAATTGTACCCATTGTATTAAAGAGCCTTTTACTACCAATAGGAAAAACGGTGGCTGGTTTAATCGCGTTGTTTTTATTCTTACAGGGTTGATTACTATTCATATTATTTCACGAAAGCTTGTTAAGTATTAGGTGGGGGAAGGAAGAAAGGTCTTCTGGTATTTTGGTCTGGTTGAATAAATTGATTGGTTTCGATTAGACAGCACCTATTACATACAGGGGACAGTGTGGAATAATTAAACCGCAACGCTATTTGAAGCGAAATTATAATGTTACATTTATTATCTAGATAAAAATTCTTTTAGAGCCACTACATTAATGAGGTTTGTATTAAGCATTACTTGCAGGTGCGACTTACGCTTTAAAAGGAGCTACAAGTGATGAAACTACAGGAAATGATTTATCTGACTTATTAGATGCCATACTTTTCTCAGCTCTTGCTAAGTATGTTGGCGAAAATTTTTATGGCATTGTTTACAAGTGCCCAGATCAATATTATTTTTCTACAAATGCTGCCACGCCGACAATTTATAGAACAAAAATAGACATAGGTGTATTTTCAAGGGCTAATTCTTGACAAAAAAAGGCCTAAATGAATAGGCCTTTTTTACTTCAAATTTAAGCGTATTGCTTAAAGCGCAGCAATCTTATCACGCTGCTCAATTAACTTATCTTGGGCTGATTTAAAGCCTGCGATTTTCTCACGCTCTTTGGCAACAACAGCCTCTGGCGCATTGGCAACAAATTTTTGATTGCTAAGTTTGCCCTCAATACGACCAATATCTTTATCGAGCTTTTCGATTTCTTTATTCAGACGCGATACTTCAGCATCTTTATCGATTAAGCCTGCCATTGGTACAAGTACTTCCATCTTGCCTACTAACTGCGTTGATGACATCGGCGCTTCATCGCCTGGGTTTAGCCAAGTGATATTTTCAAGTGACGCCAATTTCATTAGGAAGTTGCTGTTAGCTTCTAAACGCTGCTTATCTTCATCGCTGCCGTTATTGATCAGAATGTTAAGCTCTTTGGCAGGGGAAATGCCCATTTCACCACGGATATTACGCACACCAGTGATCACGCCTTTCAGCCAATCAATATCCGCTTCTGCGGCAAGGTCAATTTTATCAAGGTTCGCTTTAGGGTAGCTTTGCAGCATGATACTGTCGCCACTAACGCCCGCTAACGTCTTGATTGACTGCCAAATTTCTTCGGTTAAGAACGGCATGATAGGGTGAGTTAAACGCATGATTACTTCTAATACGCGTACTAAAGTGCGACGTGTACCGCGCTTTTGTAAGTCAGTCGCTTCTTCACTCCATAATACCGGCTTAGATAACTCTAGGTACCAGCCACAGTACTCGTTCCAGATAAAGTCATACAAGGTCTGTGCAGCAAGGTCTAAACGGTAGTCATCGATGTGCTTGGCAACGTCGATTTCAATGTTCTGTAGTTTGCTGCTGATCCAGCGATCAGCAAGAGAGAGTTCAACTGCTTCACCGTTTTGGCCACAATCTTCGCCTTCGGTGTTCATTTCGACGTAGCGAGCGGCGTTCCAGATTTTGTTACAGAAGTTGCGGTAACCTTCTAAGCGCTTCATGTCCCAGTTAATGTCACGGCCTGTCGATGCGAGAGCAGCTAGGGTGAAACGCAATGCATCAGTACCGTGCGCAGGGATGCCATCGCTGTATTCTTTTTCGGTGCGCTTGCGAATTTTAGCGGCCATTTGTGGCTGCATCATATTCCCGGTGCGCTTTTCTAGTAGGTCTTCTAGGCTGATGCCATCGATCATGTCTAAAGGATCAAGTACGTTACCTTTAGTCTTAGACATTTTTTCGCCGCTTTCATCACGCACTAGACCTGTGATGTAAACATTTTTAAACGGAATCTGTGGTTTGCCTTCTTTATCTTTACATAAGTGCATGCTCATCATCATCATACGGGCAACCCAGAAGAAGATGATGTCAAAACCGGTCACTAGTGTGTCGGTTGGGTGGAATGTCTCAAGCTTGTCGTTTTGCTCAGGCCAGCCCATAGTGGCAAAACTCCAAAGACCAGAGCTGAACCAAGTATCGAGTACGTCGTTGTCACGCGTCAGTTTAATCTCTGCGCTTAAGTTGTATTTCTCACGTGCAGCGCTCTCGCTAACAGCAACGTAGACTTTGCCTTGTGCATCGTAAAATGCAGGAATACGATGGCCCCACCATAGCTGGCGTGAAATACACCAATCTTGAATGTCGCGCATCCAAGAGAAGAACATATTTTCGTACTGCTTAGGTACAAATTTAATGTCGCCGTTCTCTACAGCTTCAATGGTTGGCTCTGCTAAGGTTTTAGCATCGGCAAACCACTGATCCGTTAGCATAGGTTCAATAACGACACCACCACGGTCTCCGTAGGGGATGGTCATGTTGTTTTCTTCGATTTTGACTAAGAAACCTAATTCTTCAAAATCAGCGACGACTTCACGACGCGCTGCGAAGCGCTCCATGTTGTGGTATTTCTCAGGGATAGTGCAATCGATTTCTGTGTTGATGGTGCCGTCTGAGTTAAAGCCTTGACCAACTTCGCGAATATCAGCGTTGAACGTCAGTACGTTAACCATTGGTAGTTTACGACGCTTGCCAACTTCGTAGTCATTGAAATCGTGGGCAGGAGTAATCTTTACACAACCTGTGCCTTTTTCCATATCGGCGTGCTCATCGGCAATAATCGAAATACGACGACCGACTAATGGCAGTATCACTGCTTTACCGATAATGCTTTGAAAGCGTGGGTCTGCTGCGTTTACTGCAACTGCGGTATCACCAAACATAGTTTCAGGTCGGGTCGTCGCGACAACAATGTGATCATCGCCAGCCTCGGTCGTAACACCGTCTGCTAATGGGTAGCGTAAATACCACATTTTACCTTTGATCTCTTTGTTTTCGACTTCAAGATCAGAGATAGCGGTTTGTAATTTAGGGTCCCAGTTAACTAAGCGCTTACCACGATAAATTAGGCCTTCGTCATACATGCTGATAAAAGCTTCTTCAACAGAGGCTTGGAACTTAGGATCCATAGTGAAGCGCTCGTTGCTCCAATCTACCGAGTTACCTAGACGACGCATCTGACGCGTAATGTTACCGCCTGACTCTTCTTTCCATTCCCAAATTTTGTCCATGAAAGCTTCACGGCCAAGATCGTGTTTTGTCTGGCCTGTTTCTGCTGCGAGTTTACGCTCAACCACCATTTGTGTGGCGATGCCAGCATGGTCAGTACCAACTTGCCACAAGGTGTTTTTGCCTTGCATGCGCTGGTAGCGAACTAAGGTATCCATGATAGTGTGTTGAAAAGCATGGCCCATGTGTAAGCTACCGGTGACGTTCGGTGGCGGGATGACCATTGAATAAGCTTCACCTTCTCCGCTTGGTGCGAAATAATTTTTCTCTTCCCATGTTTGGTACCAAGAAGTCTCTATACTGGCGGGTTGGTATGTCTTATCCATTGGTTTGCTCTCTAACAGCTAAATAAGGGCGAATTGCCCAGAAAAAGTGGCAAATTATACCTCGACTCAAGGTTGGATAACAGAGCAGAAACACCTTGTTACCAAGGATAATTTCGTTGCAGGGTATAGCATGGATTATTTGATGAGAAAGTAAGGATATTTACTGGGTAAAAATAGCTTAAAAAAGAATGCTGATTTGTCGGCTGTAGCTGTGTTTTTAAGCTTGTTTGGGGCGCATATCATTGTTCTTTATTGTGAAGCCTTGCTCTTTATATATTTTGTAGCGTTCACGACTGCGCGGTAGGCTGGCGGGTTCACTAGTGACCAGTTCTACAATTCGCTCAAACTGAGCAGCGCCTTCTGGAATAATTTGCGCGTAGTTCACAATCACATCTAAATGATTCGGCTGATGGTTTTTATGCCAGCCAATTGAAATAGGAGCAATGACAGGTTTATCAGGCGTGGAGTTCGCCAGAAAACTGACATCACTGAATTGCCAGAGTGCATCGCCAATTCTATCGGCGCTGTATTTATCATCACAATACAGATATACCCGGTGACCGCTGTTGACGATTCTATTGAGAAGCTTTCCTAAAAACTTATATTTACCATCGTCATTGGTACAGGGGAGTATATAAAAATCTGCTTGTTTCATTGTTGCATTCTGCTTTATAGGCTGTTGATTAAAAAAGGTGTGAAATTCCCCGCGCGGTACGCGGGGAAAGCAGCTTAACGCTCTGCTTGAAGATCAGCAGCAGTGTTCATCAGGTACTGACAAAGAATAGGAACGGCACGACCGCTCGCGCCTTTCTCTTTACCTTTATTCCAAGCGATACCGGCAATGTCTAAGTGTGCCCAGCTGTATTTCTCAGTAAATCTTGAAAGGAAACAAGCGGCAGTGATAGAGCCTGCTGCAGGGCCACCAATGTTAGCGATGTCAGCAAAATTAGAATCCAATAATTCCTGGTATTCATCAAACAGTGGTAAGCGCCAAGTGCGATCCGCTGCGTATTCACCTGCTTCGATTAACTCGTTTGCAAGCACGTCATCGTTAGCCATAACAGCGGAGGCAGTGTGTCCTAATGCAACAATAACAGCACCCGTGAGTGTTGCGATATCGATAACTGTTTTTGGATCAAAACGTTCAACATAAGTCAGTGCATCGCAAAGTACTAAGCGTCCCTCTGCATCGGTGTTTAATATCTCTACTGTTTTTCCAGATAATGTAGTGACAACATCACCCGGTTTAGTCGCCCTATCAGATGGCATGTTTTCAGCGGCGGCGATAACCCCAATGATATTCATTGGTAGCTGCATTTCAGCCACTGCATTCATTGTGCCCATGACGCTAGCGGCGCCACACATATCAAACTTCATTTCATCCATGCCAGCACCTGGCTTTAATGAAATACCGCCAGTATCAAAGGTGACACCTTTACCCACCAAGACATGGGGTTGCTCGTCTGATTCACCACCATTGTATTTGATGACGATTAACTGAGAGGGCTCGGCACTGCCGTGACCTACTGATAATAGGCAGTTCATGCCCAGTGCTTGCATAGCGTCTTCATCTAAGATTTCGCATTCAATGCTATCGTAGCCCGCTGCTAATTCTAGAGCTTCTTGGGATAGGTAAGTAGGCGTACAAATGTTACCCGGTAGGTTGCCTAGTTCGCGCGCGATGCTCATGCCATTTGCAACAGCGGTACCATCAAGTAAGCCATCTTCAGCATTATCAACTTGATCAGCAGCTACTGCAAAGCGGATATTCTCAAGTGAAGGTGCGCTTGCTTTGGTGCTTTTGGTTTCATCATATTGATAGAAGCTAGCACAAGCGTCTTGCACGCTTAAGCGTAATTGGCGGTAAACATCGCCGTCTTTATTGATTTTATCATCAAGAGCGATAGTAACGTCAGTGATACTGTTACTTTTAAGCTGTGCAAAAATAGCTTTAATAATACTTTTTTGTACTGTATCAGTGCGTTTGCTCACACCACCAAGGCCAACTAGTAAAACCCGTTTGGCGCTAATGTTTGGCAAGTTACGTAGAATCACGCACTGTCCGCTTTTTCCGGTGATGTCTCCATCGTTTATGACGGCTTGAATAGCACCGTCACAAGCTTGATCGACAATACGCGCTGAGGCTGTCAATGCGCCGTCAGCTTCAATACCTACAACAAGGCATTGCGTTTCAAAGGCGGCGATATCGCTACTGATAATTTCAAATTCCATATATACTCCGGTGATGACTTGAGGCAGACTTTATAAGATAATGCCGCACTAGCTAGTTCCCGTCCAGAAACAGTTGCCTACTGCGATTGTCTCACTGGCCCGATCTGTGCACCACTAGGTAGCGTTATTTAGAATAACTAAACGCCTATATCTAGTAGCACTCATCTCAGACCATTGAGTCAATCTCGCTACGGTCCCGTTTATGGGTGAGAACTAGTAATAGTTTTATAAACTATTTGATTTTGTGAGTGTCACTAGTTGGCAACACGCACTAGAGAGTGACTAAAAACGTAATGAGCGCTAACAAGACAAAGAATAAATTGACGATATAGCGCAGTTTACGAGTGTAAATGAGCATGTTGAGCCAGTATTTAACGTTGTATTGTTGATCGCTGTCGTTTTTTGACATTCTCGCTGGGGATGATTTCCCGGCGGCTGTAATAAGCCAGTACTATAAACCTTTTCAATATGTAGCGACAGGGCAAACCTCTTTGATTATCTATCGTTATCTCTCAAGAGAGATATTTTTTAGCACATTTGCCGTAGCCTTAGTGCTGGTGCCCATTATTGTCAGTGGTCGTCTTATCAATACCTTGGCGCGTGCCAACCCCGGTGAGATGGATTTACTGTTTGTTTTAGAGCTAGTCGCGTACCGATTACCCAATATGTTAATGTTAACACTACCCTTGGCGTTATTTTTGGGGGTGTTGCTCTCTTACGGTAAGCTTTATTTAGAGAGCGAAATGGCGGTATTAAAAGCCAGCGGTGTCAGCCCAAAGCAGTTGGTTGTCTATGCGTTAGGCCCGGCAATTGGCGGCGCGCTTATTGTTGCTTGTCTTAGTTTGTTTCTCTCCCCTTTAGCCTATCAACAACTAGAAGTGAGCTACGCCAAACGCGATGCGTTAAGTGAACTTGATACTCTGACTCCCGGGCGTTTTCAAAAGCTCTCTGGGGGACGTACCGTTTATACCAGTGCCTTTTTAGAGCAGCGCACAATTATGGACAAAGTGTTTATTGCCAAGGTTAATAAAAACAGTGACCAATTAGAGGTGAGTTACTCAGAAAGTGGCGGGGTACAAATTAATGAGGAAGGGCGCAGGTATTTGGTGTTGAAAAATGGCGCAAGGTACACAGGAATACCCGGTCAAGCAGATTATCAACAGCTTGAGTATTCCGAATATGGATATTTACTGCCTGAGCGAAAATTAAAAATTAATACTTCGGATCCATTGGCAAAATCGACACTTGAACTACTAGGTAGCAATGATTCTAAACTGGCCGCCGAACTACAGTGGCGTTTATCTCTGCCGTTACTGGCATTCATTGTTGTATTGATGGCGGTGCCATTGAGTAGAACAAATCCTCGTCAAGGACGTTACGCGCAGCTAATCCCCTCCATATTATTGTATTTGGTGTATTTGTCGTTGTTGATGTCGGCGCGTGACAAAGTGGAAGGCGGAACGCATTTTGCCTTGATTTGGGCGGTGCATTTGGTTTTCTTAAGTTATGGATTAAGTTTGATTTTCTTTGAACAGTTTTGGAGCAAACTTATCAATAGAATGCCGCAGCTTCCCTCACTAAAGAGGAGCAAATAAGATGAAAAAGCTCGATCGTTATATCGCAGCACAAGTGCTTTCGTCAATTTTTGTGGTATTGCTAGTGGTGCTTGGTTTAGATTTTGTCTTTGCGTTTATGGATGAGATTAAAGATGCCAGTGATAATTATACGCCACAGACTATCTTGTATTATTTAGTTCTAAAAATTCCCGGCAATTTTTATGAGTTCTTACCGCTCAGTTGTCTGGTCGGCTGTTTAATAGGTTTGGGCATGCTAGCCAGTCACAGTGAATTAACGGTGATGCGCGCTGCAGGCATATCGACTAGCCGTATTATTACATCGGTGATTAAGCCGGCGTTATTGCTGGCGTTTATATCCATGGCTGCAGGTGAGTTTGTTATCCCGGCGTGTGAGCAATTAGCGCAATCTATAAAGGCGAGTGCAAAAGGTGGCGGCAAAGCGCTGCAGTCTCGATATGGTGTTTGGCATCGAGAGGGAGATACTTATATTCATATTAACGCGGTGCTTCCCGGTGGGAAAATATTAGGCGTGACGCGTTTTGAGTTTGATGAGAACAGAAAGCTACAAGCTTCAAGTTTTGCCAAGCAAGGCGAGTATGTTGATGAGCGCTGGCAGTTGAGTGATATCAGCCGTACTCAAATAGAAGAGTCGCGTACATCTGTCTCCAAATATGACAGTGAAAATTGGACGCTGGGGTTGTCGCCCACGTTACTGGCTGCTTTAGTGGTTCAGCCTAAAGACTTGTCGATTGGCAAATTGTGGTCTTTTTCACACTATTTATCGCAGCAAGAATTGCAAGCGGATTCTTATTTCTTTGCTTTTTGGAGCAAGTTGTTTCAGCCGTTAACGGTGATTGCGTTGGTGCTGATTGGAATCTTGTTTATTTTTGGCCCACTACGTAGCGTCACCGTTGGGCAGCGCATAATCGCCGGTGTTATAACAGGTCTGCTGTTTAAGTTTATCCAAGATATATTAGGACACATGAGCTCAGTTGCTGGGTTGTCGCCACTGCTGGCGGTATCGGTGCCTATTATATGTTGTTTGTTGTTTGGTGTTATTTTGTTGAGGCGATCTAGACTCTAAGAAGCTAAAAGCTAGAAGCTAGAAGCTAGAAGCTAGAAGCTAAAAGCTAAAAGCTAAAAGCTAAAAGCTAAAAGCTAAAAGCTAAAAGCTAAAAGCTAAAAGCTAAAAGCTAAAAGCTAAAAGCTAAAAGCTAGAAGCTAAAAGCTAGAAGCTAAAAGCTAAAAGCTAGAAGCTAAAAGCTAGAAGCTAAAAGCTAGAAGCTAGAAGCTAGAAGCTAAAAGCTAAAAGCTAGAAGCTAAAAGCTAGAAGCTAAAAGCTAGAAGCTAAAAGCTAAAAGCTAGAAGCTAGAAGCTAAAAGCTAGAGGTTGGAAGCTGAATCATTTATTTTTTCGGTTTAGGCAGGTAGACAATTTCCGTGCTAGAAAACTTGTCGTGCAATGAAAGCTGCTCATCATTGAACAGCATCCATATGTAACCTAGCCCAAAGATTGCCGCTGAAAAAATAGCAGCCATGAATCTTTTTAGCGCTTGCATCCAGCTAATAGAATGCCCAGTTGTAGACTGAACTCTGATGCGCCAAGCCATCATGCCGATAGTTTGACCTGATCGCGTCCAAAAAAAGCCAAAAAATAAAAAAACACTCATAAATAGTGTGGATTGAAAAGCAGGGCCAGCTGCTTTCTCGGTATTCATTACCCATAACCAAACTGCTGTCACAGCAAAGCTTAGGGCGATAATGATTAACGTGTCGTAGCCAATAGCTCCGAGTCTACGCAGAAGAGAGGCTTGAGAGATGTTTGTTTGGTCGAAAGGTCTAATCATTTTAAATATGCTTACGTAAACATCCTCTTCAGCGCTGGCGCTGAAGAGGATGATAGAATTTTATTGGAAGGGAATAACGTAAGTTTTCTTATACTCTTCAGAGAGTGCTTTGGCAGTGCCTACCTGAGGTTTTTCAAGTTTCATCAACAGGCGGTTTTCAATCGCAGATGCTGTTTTGTCCCCGAGTGCGGCTGCGTTACTCATCCAAGCGTAGGCAATAATATCTTGGTCTTCGCTGTTGTCTTTACCGTGCGCTGTAGCGTATAGAGTACCTAGATAAAACATAGACTTGGTATAACCTTTGTTTGCGGCAATACGGTACCAGTTTTCAGCAGCGGCATAGTCTTGTTTTACACCGGTTCCAAAATTGTAACTGCGACCTATGTTGTGTTGCGCTGTCACAAAGCCTTGATCAGCTGCTCGCTTATATTGCTCAAATGCCGCTTTTGGATCGCGCTTAACGCCAAAGCCATATTCTAGCATTTCGCCAAAACGATTTTGTGCCGTGGCATTGCCTGCTTCTGCTTTTAGTTTTATGTTCTCAAGTTCTTTTAAATACTCGATATCATCGAGAGCACGCAGACTGTTTACGCTATCAATATGGCCAGTGCGCGCACCTTTTTTATAAAACTTTTTAGCCTGATCAATGCTGGCGGGAACGCCCCAGCCATTTTGATACATTTTACCCATCAAGTTGGTCGCAGAAGGCTTTCCTGCACTCACCATTGGTGCTAGCTCTTTCAGTGCTGCTTTATAATCTTGTGCTTCGATAGCTTGCTTAGCTTTAGAGATGCTAGCAGCAAATAAGGGGCTAGCAACAAGGCAGCTTACTAAACCAATAACTGAAAGTAGATTTTGTTTTTTCATGAATGCCGGTTCCTGTCAGCGCGTCTTTATATAAATAGAGAGTCGAAAAATGTAGCGCCTATATTACGCTAGCATTTTCTGTGAATACATCGCTATCTGTATGCAATGGGATAAAAGTGCAAATAATTTTAGATAAATAGTATTCAATATCTGTTATTTAGACCAAATGGAAAAAATAATGTGAAACTTGTATGGATTTATTTATTATATTGGATACAATTTCTGACCCGCATCTGCATATTCTACTTTGGTATTGTACTTTGGGTGCTGAATTTGTTTAACTGATTTTAATTTGTACTGTAGCGGCGGAATCAATCATCGCTATCTATAACAATAATCAAAAACCAAGATCTCGGAGAAATCAATGAATCGTCAACTTCTAGTATTATCTGCAGCTGTAGCATTTGCTTCATCGGCAATGGCTGCCGACTTTAAACCCGCTGTAGTGTTCGATATGGGTGGCAAGTTTGATAAATCTTTCAACCAAAGTGTATTCGACGGTGTCGAACAGTTCAAAAAAGAAACCGGCATAAAATACCGTGAATTTGAAGTGACTAACCCTTCACAGCGTGAACAAGCCCTTCGCAAGATGGCGCAGCGTAAAGCTGATCCAGTACTGGCGATTGGTTTTGCTCAGGCAACTGCACTTGAAAAAGTGGCTAAAGATTTCCCAGATACAAAATTCAGCATCATTGATGCTGTTGTTGATCTTCCAAATGTCCAGTCTATTGTTTTTAAAGAACACGAAGGTTCATTCCTTGTTGGACTTTTAGCGGCAATGAAGTCTGAATCTAAGTCGGTAAGTTTTGTGGGTGGTATGGATATTCCACTGATTCGTCGTTTTAACTGTGGTTTTGCACAAGGTGCTAAATATGCGGTTAAAGACGTGAAAGTTATCAGCAATATGACAGGTTCTACGCCTTCAGCTTGGAACGACCCGGTAAAAGGCGGCGAGCTTGCTCGTAGCCAGTTTGACCGTGGTTCTGACGTTGTATTCGCAGCGGCTGGTGGTACCGGTGTTGGTGTTTATCAAGCGGCTAAAGACGCGGGTAAATTCGCTATTGGTGTTGACTCAAACCAAAACCACATCCATCCAGGTACTATGCTAACGTCTATGGTTAAAGCGGTAAACGTAGCGGCATATAATACCTACAAGACTGCACAAGATGGTTCTTGGAAGTCAGGCTTCAATACATTAGGCCTAGCAGAAGGCGGTGTTGATTGGGCTTATGATGAGCACAACAAGTCGCTTGTCTCGGCTGAGATGAAAGCAGCAGTCGATCAGGCAAAAGCTGACATCATTGCCGGTAAAATCGTTGTTCATGACTACATGTCTGACAACAAGTGTCCTTCACTATAAACGTCTGAAGGTTTAG
>Ga0209395_1004744_pt1 | contig 15737 bp, 12 predicted proteins | sample GOMGulsemesocosm_3_FD_184635 | JGI IMG/M metagenome (GOLD analysis project Ga0209395, IMG submission 184635) | Methane-oxidizing microbial communities from mesocosms in the Gulf of Mexico - GOM9D Gulf of Mexico (SPAdes) (version 2) | ecosystem: Environmental > Aquatic > Marine > Cold seeps... | reverse complement strand
CGACCAGATTATTCGTAATCTGGCAGAGTTAAAGATCGATTCCCCGGTCGTTCATATCGATCACGGCGTGGGTCGTTATCGCGGTTTGGAAACTTTAGATGTCGGCGGCCAGTCCGAAGAATTCCTAACCCTGGAATACGCTAACGAAGCCAAACTCTTTGTGCCGATTGCCTCACTACATTTGATCGCCCGCTACACCGGCGCCAACGATGAAACAGCACCTCTACACAAATTAGGCACCGACAAATGGGAGAAAGCCAAGCGCAAAGCTGTTGAACAGGTGCGCGACACCGCTGCCGAACTACTAAAAATTCACGCCCATCGAGCTGCACGACAAGGCTTTGAGTTTGAGATTAACAAAAGTGATTACCACCGCTTCTGTGCCGGCTTTGCCTTCGAAGAAACACCGGATCAGCTGACCGCTATTGAAGCGACACTCAACGACATGGAATCCACGCAGCCCATGGACCGCCTGGTCTGTGGCGACGTGGGCTTTGGTAAAACCGAAGTCGCCATGCGCGCAGCCTTTGTCGCGGCTAATGCCGGTAAACAGGTGGCGATACTCGTACCCACTACCCTGCTCGCCCAGCAACATTATGAATCCTTCAAGGACCGCTTTGCTGAATGGCCGATCAATGTTGAGGTGATTTCACGTTTTCGTTCCGGCAAGGAACAAACAGGCGTTGAAAAAAAGCTCGCCAGTGGTGAAGTCGATATCATTATCGGCACCCATAAGCTCATTGGCGGCAGCATGAGTTTTAAAAATCTGGGTTTATTGATCATTGATGAAGAACACCGCTTTGGTGTTACCCAGAAGGAAAAGCTCAAAGCTCTACGTGCCGAAGTGGATATTCTCAACCTCACCGCCACTCCAATTCCGCGCACATTAAACATGGCGATGGCTGGCATTCGCGATATTTCCATTATCGCCTCGCCACCGGCAAAACGTCTCTCGATTAAAACCTTCGTGCACCGCCAGGACGACGGCATCCGCAAGGAAGCCATTAACCGTGAGCTACTACGTGGCGGTCAGGTCTACATTCTGCATAACGATGTCAGCAGCATTGAACGTAAAGCCAAGGAAATCTCAGAACTGATTCCCGAAGCGCGTGTTGGTATCGGCCACGGCCAGCTGCGTGAACGCGACCTCGAAAAGGTGATGACGGATTTCTACCACAAACGTTTCAACGTACTGGTGTGCTCCACCATTATTGAAACCGGTATCGACATCCCCACGGCCAACACCATTATCATCGAGCGTGCCGATAAATTTGGTCTGGCGCAATTACACCAGCTACGCGGCCGTGTGGGTCGCTCGCACCACCAAGCCTATGCGTACCTGTTAACGCCGCCGCCTAAAAACATGACCGGCGATGCCCAGAAACGTCTGGACGCCATTGCCAATGCGCAGGAATTAGGTGCCGGCTTCACGCTGGCCACCCATGATTTGGAAATCCGAGGCGCCGGTGAATTACTAGGTGACAACCAAAGCGGTAACATCCACACCATTGGTTTTGCGCTCTACTCCGAGCTACTCGATCAAGCCGTCGACACCCTCAAACAAGGTAAAACTATTGACCTTGAAAAGCCCCTGCAACACGGCGCCGAGGTCAATTTACGCCTACCTGCGCTAATTCCAGAAGATTATCTACCTGATGTACACGCGCGGCTGGTCATGTACAAACGCATTTCTGAAGCAAGGGATGATCAGGAGTTACGTGAATTACAGGTAGAAATGATCGATCGCTTCGGCCTGTTGGTCGACCCAATTCGCCACCTGTTTGAAATCACTTCCATCAAAATTAAGGCTCAACAGCTGGGTCTGCGTAAAATTGATGCCAACGACCAAATGGTGCGCGTCGAATTTGACTCAGACACCAAGGTCAGTCCGGAAACATTGATTTCATTAATTCAAACACAACCTGCGCAATACCGTCTGGAGGGCATGGACAAACTCAGAGCCAGCAACAACATGCCCACGCCAGAAACACGCATAGGTGGTGTGAACCAGCTGCTTTCACAGCTGTCGACTTAGGGGCTTATCTAAACCCCCTGATTGTTATCACACTAATTTAACAGGTTCAGAAATAAGACTAGGCAGTCGATAATGTATCAACATTGGCAAATACCTATATCCCGTGGCTATAGCTGTAAAATCGTGCCCTTCGGGTCATTACGTATTGCACGCAATCTGCGTTAGTTGATTTACCAATATCTAGATATTGCTTTCATCAACTGCCTTGATTGCGCACAATACGCAAAGATGAGAATAACCCTAGGGTTTAAATACGCCCCTACTGACCAATATGATTAGCCCTATGAATCGACTCAGCAAAACATTACTCCTAACGTTTATAGCGCTGTCCTCAGCACTGAACCAAGCACAGGCCAAAGCACCTGCTTGGTATCAAATTGAAGTCGTTATTTTTGCACAGCCCGCTAACCCGTCTGTCACTGAAGTATGGCGTGACACTTTTACACCTGACTACTCCACCAAGCCCATCATGCTGGCGACAGATAATGACGCAATAAAGTCTGTTAATCCAGGGGCTGAGTTTGAGCTTAAAGACGGCGCCTTTCAGTCATTACCAGCATCACAGCGTGAACTAACTTTTGCCGCCAAGCGCATTAAAGGATCTCCAGATTTACGTCTGCTAAGTCACCTCGCCTGGCGTCAGCCGGTACCCAAAGGCAATCTGACACAACCAATTCTGATTCAAACTGGTCAGCAATTTAACGACGAATTCGAATTAGAAGGCACGCTAACCATCAGACGCGGACGCTATCTACATGCCCGCACTGACCTGTTCTTTTCCCGCTTTGAACCAATGAAAAGCGTAAAGGAACTGGACTGGACGGTTTTTAGTGACGATGATCTGGAGTTCGGACAACGCGAATGGAACCCCAGTTTTAATGAAGCAGAGACAGCAGTGGTTCAGTTTGTACGTGCTACAACAGCCAATTCAAAACAATCCAGGCGCATGCGTTCCGGTGAGCTGCATTACATTGATCACCCGCTGTTTGGCATGCTGGTACAGATTACACCTTACAAACTGCCTGATCCGGCTATGGACCTGCGACCAATTCCCTTGCAGGGCCTCCCAACCCAACGTCCATTACCGGATTCAGCGATTAGTCCGAACCTGTAGCATCTGACGGGGCCGTCAGCCCCTGCACGGCTACTCGCAACAGCTCCTCCACCTTTGGCATGGTTTCAGCCAACTGCATACGGATCTGCGATAACGACAACGGTTCATCACTACGACCTGACGCACGGTTCACCACCACACACACTGAAGCGTATTCCAGCCCCAGCTCCATTGCCAGCACCGCCTCCGGCATGGCCGTCATGCCCACAATGTCACAGCCGTCACGTTCCATTCGATTAATTTCGGCAGCCGTCTCAAGACGTGGGCCTTGCGTACAGCCATACACGCCATCCTCAACAACCGGTAATTCCAATGTTTGCACCGCTGCCAACAACTGCTGACGAACACCCGCATTAAAGGGCTCAGCAAAATCAATATACTTGATGGGCTTGTTATTGCTGCCATCAAAAAAAGTATCAGCACGACCAAAGGTGTAATCAATCAACTGATCAGGGATGCAAATCGTACCCGTCTGCATTTCTTCAGTAATGCCACCCACGACATTCACTGCGATGACCTTTTTAATGCCTGCCTGCTTTAGGGCCGTCAGATTGGCCCGATAGTTCACCCGATGCGGGGCAAAGGCCCCACCCTCACCATGGCGAGCAAAAAAGATTACCATTTCACCACCCAATCGGGTGTGTTGAAGTGGTGCATTCGGTTCACCGTAGGGTGTGCCCGGCCACTCACTGTCATAGACTTGCATAGCGGTTAGCGTGGAAAGACCGGAACCGCCGATGATGGCAATGTTTGGGTTTTCAATCATGAAAATTCCTATTTAGAGCAAGCTAATAATTACTGACCAACCGGGTCGATCGCAGAAGCAGAAATACGATCCAGATGCAGAGTGTCAGGCAAATGGATAGTTGAAGTTGGGTAAGCCACATCAGCACCATGATCAGCAATGATAGCCAGAATTTTCAGCAACACATCCTGTTTAACATCGTGAAAATGAATCCAGTCGGTCGTTTTGGTGAAGGTGTAGATAAAGAAGTCCAATGATGAAGCGCCGTAACCGTTAAAGTTCACAATCAGCGTTTTACCGGTATCGATTTCCGGATGTTCCTGCAACATAGCTTTTACTGCCGCGACAATTTTCCCCAGCTGCGCCGAATCATCGTAACGCAAGCCAATCGTTTCATAGATTCGACGATTGCTCATACGAGACGGATTTTCTACGCTGATATTGGTAAAAGTCGAGTTCGGCACATAGAGCGGGCGTTTATCGAAGGTGCGAATACTGGTCAGGCGCCAACCGATTTTTTCTACCGTACCTTCAATCTGGCGATCGGGTGATCGAATCCAGTCACCGACCTTGAAGGGGCGATCCAGATAAATCATTAGCCCACCAAAGAAGTTGGCCAATAAATCCTTGGCTGCAAAACCAATAGCGATGCCACCCACACCACCAAAGGCCAGAATACCGGAGATACTGTAGCCCAGTGTTTGCATCATCACTAGGCCTGCCGTAATGATGACCGAAATACGAATCAGCTTACCGATTGCTGACACGGTAGTTTGGTCGAGCGGCTCATCAACTTTATCCGGGCAGGTTAAAGCAATTTCTGCACGTTGAATAAATCCAACAATAAACCAGGTCAGCAGTACAACGACCGTCACTTCACGAATCGGGCCGACCGCTTCAAAAATAGCGGCCTGAGTATCAGCCGCGACAATTTCGGCAGCCCAGCTAATACCTAATAACCAGATCAACACACTCAACGGTCTACGCGCCGCCAGAACTAGCGCATCATCCCAATAGTTTTTGGTTTTTTCGATATGTTTAACTACCCGCCGCAATAGCTGCAAAGCGAAAAAATTAACGACAACTGTCACAAATACCACCACAAAGACCGAGGCCAGCAATGCGCCCTCGCCCTGTAAGCCCAGCTGTGATAACAGTGCGTTCATATCCATAAACTTTCCCAACTCAATTTAAAATTTTCAAAATTATTATGATTTTATGCCTGTCAGCATCAAACCACAGTTTCGACTAATTGTTGCACCGCTTCAACTGCCGTCTGCCACTGTGATGAAGCACGCAAACTATCTCTGGTTAAAGTGTTTTTCCCTGCGAGTCGAGTCAATCTATGGCTCGGCTCGATAGCCGCGCCCTCAAGATAATCAAGCACCTGCAGCGCAGCTTCACGGTTATTGCAAACCAATACCATATCGCAACCGGCATCCAGTGCCGCCTTTGAGCGTTCTGCAAAATTACCCGCGACACTGGCACCCTCCATGCTCAGATCATCGCTAAAAATAACGCCATCAAAACCTATCTCCTGACGAAGCAAGGTTTGTAACCAACGCTGCGAAAAACCAGCGGGTTGAGAATCAACAGCGCTGTAGATCACATGCGCAGGCATCACCGCATCATAGTTTTTAGCCAAGGCTCTAAAGGGTTGTAAATCCTGCGTATCAATCTCTTCAAAAGAGCGTTCGTCAACCGGAATAGCAATGTGTGAATCTGCTTTTACGCTACCATGGCCCGGATAATGTTTAGCCGTCGCCACCATACCCGCTTCATGCATGCCGTCGATAAACGCCCCGCTAAGCGTGGCAGTTTCATCGGCACAACTGGAAAAAGCGCGGTCGCCAATGACATCGCTGAGACCGCAATCAACATCCAGTACCGGCGCAAAACTCAGATCAATGCCCTCCGCCAGTACTTCGGCAGCCATTAACCAGCCCGTTTGGTGGGCCAGCTGTAATGCCTGTTGTGGCTCTGTTTGATAAAGCGCTCCGAAGCAAGACATCGGCGGCAATCGTGTGAAACCCTCTTTGAGCCGTTGCACGCGGCCACCTTCTTGATCCACGGCAATAATAATATTCGGTCGAGCTGCACGAATTTCACCAATCAATTCAGCCAACTGAGAAGGCGACTGATAGTTTCGAGCGAAAAGGATGATCCCTCCCACCTGAGGATGAGCCAAAAGCTCTCGATCCTTCGCTGTGGTACTCAAACCATCGATATCGAGCATTAACGGGCCAAGAGACATAACGATTTTCCTGATTTAAGTCGGCTTATTCTAAAGATACGTACGTCGATTACCAACCTATATTGGTACTCAATCAACCAATAAAAAGATGAAATTACAGCTCATCAGTTCATCCACCGCCATACAATAAAAAACAACCCGACCCGTTAATACAGGATTGAGCGAGTGAGTATGATTTTATTAAAAAGCGGCTTGTTGAGCCTAACGTTGACCCGACTGGCAACTCTATCCCTGGTTGCTTCGGCGGGCTCGGTTGAGCCTGAACAGGTGATTCGTCCAGCAGGTATCACTGCAGCATCAACCAGCCAGTCATAGTTGCTGAGCATGAGGAAACCCTTTGGAACGACAAAACGCTCGGTAGCAGAAGTTTTTCCTGCGCCTCCTGCCACAAAAACAACGTTAAACGCTTCAAAAAAACCTTTCTTGAACCTTACCCACACAGGGTCAAAACGGCCAATAAAAAAGGCTGGTCGTGATCAGGCAACCACGGAAGGCATGCTGCAATTGTGTATGGTTGCACCAACGAAGCCTGACCCATTACCCTGGAATTCCACCGAGCTTGCTGCGTTCAGCACTTACATTGAACAGATTGTGCAACCCATCTACATCGAACCAACCCAAAAAAATGATCCACAAAAAAGGCGCCGACCTCACAGGAATTCGCCTTTTTTTGAGCAACGATTCAACTGGCAAAGTCCTGATATAAGCCGCTACATTTTTAATACCGTCGTCACTTAATGTCATCGTCATTGACCACATCATCCGCCCATTATCACCGACCTCATGAGCACCTCTAAACACCGGCTCGGAAGTTCTCCCTATGTGTTACCAGATACCAACTGTGCTGCTCCGCCAGACGCGGCGCTTAGTTATCCTCATCACCCATCGCCTACTGTCCATGGCAAGCCATACAGTTCAGAAAAACCACTTCGCCCGTTTCGGTATGTCCGTCGGCATTAACTTGGCTTACACACATTATCGATATCAATACCACGACTGCCAGTACACCTAGGCATTATTCCCTTCTCAGTTTAGGTTATTGTTATATTTTGATTAGCCATTGAAGCTGATAAATAGAGGCAAGTTCAGTGTAACTAAAGTCAATCACTCCAGAATATCCACCCTACACCCGGGTTCCACTCGATCAAATAATTCAATCAACTCAGCATTGCGCATGCGAATACATCCATGAGATTTGGCAATGCCCATCAGTTCAGTATCGGGTGTGCCGTGGATGTAGATATAGCGGCGCATAGAATCAACTTCGCCCAGCCGGTTCTTACCCGGTTCACTGCCACAAAGCCACAAGATACGCGTTAAAATCCAGTCCCGTTCAGGCATTTCACAGGCGAGCTCCGAGCTGTATATTTCACTGGTAAAACGGCGCCCGACAAAGACCGCATTTTCAGGTAAGCCGTCACCAATTTTCGCGCGCACTGTGTGTCGTCCACGCGGTGTTTTTTCACTACCCGATTGTTCACCGGCACCTTTCAAGGCGGTTGAGATAAAGTAACTTGCCTCCACCTCCTCATCCAGATAGAGGTTCAGAACTTGCTGGCTTATGGATATTTCAATTCGCGTTAAAACTGTCATTTTTGTTTCCGAGATATCGTCCCAATTATTAATTCCTAGCGGCTAATTATTAATCGTTAGTGCACTGTGGGAGCGGATAATATCCATAGCATCTTCAGGATTATCGGCCATCGTAATCAAGTCACGATCAAACTGCGAAATACAGCCCTGCCCTATTAGCTGATTCTCAATCCAATCCACCAAGCCACCCCAGTACTTTTTGCCCATTAAAATTATCGGAATCTTGACGATTTTTTCTGTTTGCACCAATGTCAGCGCCTCAAACAACTCATCCATGGTGCCAAAGCCACCGGGAAAAATCACAAAAGCGATGGCGTGTTTAACAAACATGTATTTACGAACAAAGAAATAACGAAAATCCAGCGTCAGATCTAAATATTCATTCGCACTCTGCTCAAAGGGAAGCTTAATATTTAAGCCAATGGAGTGACCATCGCCTTCGTTATTAGCTTGAAATGCACCTCGGTTGGCCGCTTCCATAATGCCCGGACCACCGCCGGTAATAACGGCAATGCCTTCTTTGGCGATAGCGTTGGATAACTGTCGCGCCATTTCATAGTAGGGGCTTCCTTCGTCCAATCGAGCGCTGCCAAAGATCGATACCGCACGCCCCACCTTGATCATGCTTTCCGTGCCGTCAACCAGTTCAGACTGGATACGTAATATACGCCACGCCTCGGGCAACTTGTCTTCGTGCATTTATAAATCCCCCACTCGACAAAGAGTACCATCGTTATTATTAGCGCCACTCAAATAAAGACGCCGCTTTATTTAGCTTAGACACAAAACTGCGCAATGAATCAGATTTTTATTTAAATAATACGGAAAACGACGGTTTCCCACTTCAAGTAAGCTGTATATAATCACAGACTGTATAAACACACAGGCATTACTATGATTAAGCTGACGGCTCGTCAACAGGAAGTACTGGAGTGCATTCGTAACGCCATTCAAACAACTGGCTTCCCTCCCACCCGCAAGGACATTGCTCAGGAGCTGGGTTTTCGGTCTGCCAATGCTGCTGAAGATCACCTCAAGGCGCTCGCAAAAAAAGGCGTCATTGAAATCGTTAGCGGCACCTCCCGAGGTATTCGTTTGCTCACAGAGGCTGAGCCAGAGCCTGAAGGCTTACCCATTGTTGGCCGAGTGGCCGCTGGTTCGCCCATTCTTGCTGAGCAACATATCGAACAATACGCTGACGTAAAGGCCCAACTATTTTCACCTCAAGCAGACTTCCTGCTCAGAGTCTGTGGTGACAGCATGATTGATGTGGGTATCTTTGATGATGATCTAGTAGCGGTAAAAAGCTCTCAAACAGCCAACAACGGTGAAATCGTGGTGGCACGTATCGAAGACGAAGTAACCGTCAAACGCTTTCAAAAAAATAAGGGTGAAATACTACTGATCGCAGAAAATGAAAGCTATAAACCCATCAAGGTTGATCAGGATAGTGGTGACTTTGCGATTGAAGGATTGGTTGTTGGAGTGATTCGCAACAAGATCTAATAACGACAGCGCCCGACCAAGGAAGGTAGGCGCTCAATTTTGATAGCCAGCCGTTAGTGTACGGTACGTGACAGCATCTCATCTTCGTCTGATTCAATTTCTTCGCCATCCTGCAGCTGACCCACCGCGCGAATACCAGTGTTAATCATGGCTTTGGCGACATCCACATACTGCTCTTGAAGAAAAAATTTCACCTCTTCAGAAAAGGTAATGCGCACTAAAGGCTCGCTTTCTGCGTCAGCATCAGAGCGTTGCAGGGCGATTTCGCCATCGGAAAGTTGCACAATTTCGTAATAGGGGCTGCTCATGCGGAAGTGCTCACAGAAAATAATCGGGTACCAAAGGCCGCGCATTCTAGCACCCTTTTACGCGCAATAAAAATACGCCTGAAAAGGGTGCTATTCATCTCTCATTAAGCTAGATCAAAACTTAGCTCAGAAACAAGCGCATCAATCGTCTGCCTTTTTCGCCTTCGGCTTAGCTTTTGCTTTAGGTTTTGCCTTAGCTTTCGCCTTTGGCTTCGCCTTGGGTTTCGGTTGCTCCTCTTCCCAGCGGCCATTGCTGTAGAAAGCTCGCCAACCGGTGGCTTTTTTATCCACCTCGGTCATCACGTATTGTTCTTTAGTTTTACGACTGAAACGCACCATGGCTTGGTTGCCATCGGCATCTTCAGCTGGCGCATCTAGCAGAAAATGATATTTAGGATCAATTTCTGCCTTGTGTGGAATCAGCTCAACAACCAGCGGCGCACGGGTTTCACGATTACGCGGAAATTTACTAGCGGCCAGGAACATGCCCGCCGCGCCATCACGCAAGACGAAGGTATCCTCAACATTGTCACAGGCTAACTCAGGCATCGGCACAGGGTCCATTTTTGGAGGAGCTGCTTCACCGCTACGCAGTAACTTGCGGGTATTTTTACACTCGCTGTTGGTACACCCGAAGTACTTACCGAAACGTCCGGATTTGAGCTGCATTTCAGCAGTACACTTATCACACTCCAGAACGGGACCGTCATAACCTTTAATTTTAAACGTACCAGCTTCAATCTCAAAACCCGAACAGTCCGGGTTGTTGCCACACACATGCAACTTGCGCTCGGTATCCAGCAAATAACTGTCCATTGCCGTATCACACTGTTTACAACGGCGCTTGGTGCGCAGCAGGCGAGATTCCGCCTCATCATCCTGATCGGCATCGACGGCTTCATCGCCGGGCGTCAGATTCATTGTTTCCTTACACCGCTCTTTGGGCGGCAAGGCGTAACCAGAGCAACCTAAAAACACACCTGTACTGCCGGTACGAATTTGCATATGTCGGCTACAAGCCGGGCAACTAATATCCGTTTCAGTCGGATCATTGCCGCGCATACCAAAATCAGCATCATTAGCCGCATCAAGGCGCTTTACGAACTCGCTGTAAAAACTATCCAGCAGCTGCTTCCAGTCCATCTCACCATTAGCCACTTGGTCAAGGTACTTTTCCATCGTGGCAGTAAAGCTATAGTCCATCAGATCCGCAAAATTTTCAGTCAGGCGGTCAGTAACAATGTCACCGATTTTACCGGCATAAAAACGTTTATTCTGAACCGAAACATAACCGCGATCCTGAATGGTGCCAATAATCGCCGCGTAGGTTGATGGTCGGCCAATGCCACGCTTCTCAAGCTCTTTAACCAATGAGGCTTCACTGTATCGCGCAGGCGGTTTGGTGAAATGTTGTTTCGGCAACAATTCAACCAGACTCAGTTTTTCGTTGAGCTTCAGGTCAGGCAATACAACATCATCATCTTTGCCGGACATGACTTTCAGGAAGCCGTCAAACTTGAGAATACGACCTTTAGTTTTCAACTCAAAGTCAGCTGCATTCACCAGAATGCTCGAACTAATAAATTTCGCGTTAGGCATCTGACAGGCCACAAACTGACGCCAGATCAGCTCATACAAACGCTCGGCATCACGCTCCATGTTGCTTAGTTGCGTGGAACGCATGGCGACATCTGAGGGGCGAATCGCCTCGTGAGCCTCCTGCGCGCCCTCTTTTGATGAGTAAGACACCGGCGCATCAGGCAGGTATTTTTTGCCATATTCATCAAGAATAAAATCACGACACGTGGCAACCGCATCGGCACTTAAATTCGTTGAGTCAGTACGCATGTAGGTGATGTAACCTGCCTCGTAAAGACGCTGCGCCATCATCATGGTTTTCTTCACACCAAAGCCCAAACGTGTACTGGCGGCCTGCTGTAAAGTTGAAGTGATAAAAGGCGCACCAGGCTTGGAAGACGTCGGCCGATCCTGACGATTAACCACCTCAAATGTCGATTTTTTGAGGGTTTCCAGCGCGATATTGGTCTGCTCTTCACTCGTCGGTCGAAACGTTTGACCGGCCTGTTTCGTCACTTCAAAACGCACGTTGCCATTATCTGCAGTTTGCAGGTCGGCATGTACATCCCAAAACTCTTCTGGGTTAAAGGCTCGAATTTCACGTTCACGGTCAACAATCAAACGTACGGCTACCGATTGCACGCGGCCAGCTGACAAACCTCGCGCTACCTTTGCCCACAGCAGAGGAGAAACCATAAAACCAACCACACGATCCAGATAACGGCGCGCATGCTGAGCATTAACACGGCTAATATCTAACTCACCGGGTTCTTCAAAGGAAGCCTGAATGGCCTTCTTGGTAATTTCGTTAAAGGTCACACGTTTGTAACGTGAACTATCTCCACCAATGACTTCCTGCAGGTGCCAGGCAATGGCCTCTCCCTCTCTATCCAAATCGGTCGCGAGATAGATGGTGTCAGCGTCTTTAGCGAGGCGTTTAAGCTCATTAACAACTTTTTCTTTTCCCGGAAGCACCTCATAGCGCGCTTCCCAGCCATTTTCAGGATCAATGCCCATACGACTGATCAGTTGCTGTTTTGCTTTCTTCTTTTTATGCGCAGCTTTAGTTACGGGATCCATTTTTCGGGTTTTAGCCGCTTCCTGAGCACGCGCCTTTGGGTCCGATGTGCTGGCAGAACCACTCACGGGCAAATCACGAATATGACCAATACTGGACTTAACGATGTAATCGCTACCCAGGTATTTATTAATTGTTTTTGCTTTTGCTGGTGACTCAACAATAACTAAAGACTTGCCCATGATGATCCGCTTATATCCCTACACGATTTAACCGCTGTATTAAGGCAAAGTCTGAAACTAACCCCATCGCCCTACTCTTTTGCAAAATACGAACGTACCTATGACTGACACTGTTAAACAACCGCCAACCACTTGAATTCGTAGATAAAACATTGGAAAACTGAACTACCAAACCAGTTAAAACCGGCCCAAATGCTTTTTTAGCTTAAGCCACTATTTATAAAAGACACAATAGCTGCGCGTAAATTTTACCTACAAGATGTTTAATCTGTGGCAATCCCGTATAATCGCCCGCCAACGAAACAGTGATGGATTTTAAAAAATAATGACAAACTCTGGTGCACTTCGTACTGCCGTTGTAGGCGTTGGTTATCTGGGCAAATTTCACGCCCAAAAATATGCTTCCCTTGAAGGCAGCCAACTGATTGGCGTAGTTGATAACAATGCAGAAAATGCTCAGGCAATTGCTGCTGAACACGGTGTTGAAGCATTCACAGATCATCGCGATCTATTTGGCAAAGTTGATGCCGTCAGCATTGTGACACCCACCATCCTGCACCATAAAATTGCCAAGGAATTTCTAAGCCAAGGCATTCACGTACTGGTAGAAAAACCCATCACCGTGACACCAGACGAAGCGCGCGAGTTGATCCAAACCGCCAAGGAAAACAACTGCGTCCTACAGGTCGGTCACCTTGAGCGTTTCAATGCCGCCATGCTAGATCTGGACACCGTACTGCACAACCCACGTTTTATCGAAGCGCACCGTCTGGCGCCCTTCAAACCCAGAGCTACTGACGTGGATGTTATCCTCGACCTGATGATTCACGATATCGATATTATTTTATCAACCGTGCGTTCTGAACTGGTTGATATCGACGTCAGCGGCACCAAGGTGCTATCCAACGAGACAGATATTGCCAATGCTCGCCTGACCTTTGCCAACGGCTGTGTGGCCAACGTTACAGCCAGCCGCATCAGCCTCAAGTCCGAACGAAAAATGCGTATTTTCCAACCTGACGCGTACCTGTCTGTCGACTTCCAAAACCGTATCTTCAGCTATCACAAAAAAGGCGAAGGCGAGATGTTCCCGGGCGTTCCCGACATCAATAGCACGGAAAATATTTACGAAGATGGTGATGCACTGCAAACAGAAATTGCAGCTTTTATCGACTGCGCTAAAAATGGCAATGAGCCACTGGTTTCTGGAGAAGACGGACTACGTGCACTGGAAGCTGCGACACGTATTACACAAATGCTGACAGAGCAGGAGTGATGCTAGCCCTCCTCTGCTCTCATCCCAGTTTAGTCAGTATCTAGTACCGGTAAGTGTAAGCGCCCATGACAGCGTCATAACCATCATTGTCACTATCCAAACCAGCATTTGAAATGTGACGGTAACTGACACTGAGATCGTGACGCTGATCACTACCAAAGCGAACCCCAAAGCCTATACGATTATCAAATTGAAAATGTATTCCAAGATCATCGCCATCGATCTTGGTCTCACTCACATATGCCAGCCCTAGACCGTAATCAATATAAGGCTGCAGACCATTTGAGCGCTGCTTGAAATCGTAAATAAATACCGGGCCAACGCTGAAGACCTGTAAGTCATCATTAGGGCCGTCATCAAAGTCCCAGTCACTCAGACTTAATTGCCACTGCCCTCTGATCCGGCCATCAAACCAGGTTTTATCAAAATCATCCAGCACAGCAATTTCGTAGCCGTCGCTGGAATGATCACCACTGCCTCCGGCTATTCGTATCCCATCAAGGGCATAAAGGCTCATTGAAAAAACACAAGAAAATACGCATACACCGATTGAGCTAATTATTCTTTTCATTCTAAGCCTCTCAGAGTTTTTTCGAGTAAAATCAAGTCCTTAAAACGCAAAGTACAACTCATTATCCACCGTTTTAAGAAAGTTGCCAAATCACGTTTAAAAAAATAAAAAGGCGCTATCAAAATTAATACGTTTACCGCGCAATTCATTACCTGATAAACGCTAAATATATACCAACGTAGTATTCAGATGATGTGTTAGAAGCATTATAATGCAGCGCATTTTGCCAAATATATGACCATAATTGTTCACGTGGAGAAAACGTCTTGCAACTCAATCAGGCCAGCAAAGAACAGCTACAGCAATGGGAAGCCCAATTGGAGACCCGTTACGCTGAATTAAAGAATCAAAAGCTGAACCTCGATTTAACGCGCGGTAAACCGTCCCCTCAGCAGCTCGACCTATCCAACGCGCTAGATGGTATCCTGGCCGGCGATTACAAATCCCTGAACGGTACAGACACACGTAACTATGGCGGCCTTGAAGGCATCGAAGAAGCGCGCCAACTGGGTGCAGACCTGCTGGGTGTTTCTCTGGATGAAATTATTGCTGGCGGCAACAGCAGTCTGACCATGATGCGTCAGGCCATGACCTTTGCTTTCCTGTTTGGTCCAGAAGGCCCAGGCACCGCCTGGCAGAATGAAGGCCAGATCAAATGCCTGTGCCCTTCTCCCGGTTATGATCGTCACTTCACCATCTGTGAAGATCTGGGTATTGAAATGATTCCGGTCAGAATGACCAGTGAAGGCCCAGATATGGATCAGGTCGAAGAGCTGATCAGCAATGACCGCAATATCAAGGGTATCTGGTGCGTTCCCCGCTTCTCAAACCCAACCGGTATCGTTTACAGCGACGAAGTTGTTGATCGTATTGCCCAACTAGGCAAACTGGCCTCCAACAACTTCCGTATCTTCTGGGACAACGCCTACGCGGTACATGAGCTGTCAGACAACCCACCAGCGCTAAGCTGCATTATGGCGCAATGTAAAAAACACGGCACTGAAAGCACTATTTTACAATTTGCCTCCACTTCCAAAATCACCTTTGCAGGCGCAGGCATAGCCTTTATGGCGGCCTCGGGCAACAACCTCAAGGAATTCAAAAAACGTCTAGGTGCATCATTGATTGGTCCTGACAAAGTTAACCAACTTCGTCACATGCGTTTTCTGCCAAATCTGGACGCGCTGAAAACACACATGACAAAGCATGCCGAATTGTTACGTCCTCGTTTTGCCGCCGTGCTTGAGAGCCTGCAAGCCGAGTTTAGTGACAACGATCTACTGACCTGGGAAACACCTGAAGGTGGCTACTTTGTTTCTGTAGATACCCGTCCAGGCCTAGCAAAACAAGTGGTGAATTTGGCTTCCGAAATTGGTGTAAAGCTAACACCCGCTGGCGCCACATTCCCCTACGGAAACGATCCGCAGGACAGCAACATCCGCCTTGCGCCCTCCTTCCCAAGCCTGGAAGATGTCAGCGCCACCATGGATGTTTTCA
>Ga0209395_1004742_pt1 | contig 15738 bp, 15 predicted proteins | sample GOMGulsemesocosm_3_FD_184635 | JGI IMG/M metagenome (GOLD analysis project Ga0209395, IMG submission 184635) | Methane-oxidizing microbial communities from mesocosms in the Gulf of Mexico - GOM9D Gulf of Mexico (SPAdes) (version 2) | ecosystem: Environmental > Aquatic > Marine > Cold seeps... | reverse complement strand
AGTAATGCCAACTAATTTATATGGAGAAAATGATAATTTTCACCCACAGAACTCACATGTAATCCCTGCTTTAATGCGTCGCTTTCACGAAGCAAAATTAGCAAATGACCCAGTAGTTACCGTGTGGGGAACTGGTAAACCAATGCGAGAATTTTTACATGTAGACGATATGGCAGCAGCCAGTATTTTTGTAATGGATTTAGATACAGAAATAATGCAGAAAAATACCCAGGAAATGCTATCTCATATCAATGTAGGTACTGGGCTAGACTGTACTATTAGAGAAATGGCAGAAACAGTAGCCAAAGTAACAGGCTATAAAGGAAAGGTTGAATTCGATACCAGTAAACCAGATGGGGCACCACGTAAGTTATTAGATGTATCACGCTTAAAAGCACTAGGCTGGGAAGCCACTACAACATTAGAAGATGGTTTAAGTCGAACATATAATTGGTTTTTACAAAACCAAGAGAGTTTCAGGGCTAAGTAATAGGGTAGTGGGTCAAGTCTGTTGATAAAGCTATTCAACAATTTATTCACTATTGGGGCGCAGGCTTTAGCCTGCTCTCGTACCAAATAATACTGGTTAAAACCTACGCCCAAACAGTCTACTATTAATCAGGCTAGGTATCATTCTCATGGTACACTTTGACTTATAGATCATAAGTGTCTGAAAACTATGAATAAGATAAATGTAGACGACATGCTAATTGAAATGATTAGCCCAAGAATAAAAGAAATAGAAGAAAAGTTCAGCAAAGGACAAGGACTGAATCAAGAAGATATTAATACGCTACTATTAAAGTCACAATATAATCATAAAAATCACTTAGATTTAAAATTAAATGAAGTGACCGATGATGTCGCCAGCTTGAAAGGTGAATTCAAATTATTTGAATCACAGCTAAATGGACGTTTTGATAGTTTTGAAAAAAATATAGAATTACCTGATTACTCATGAGTTTCAGCTAAATTCAGAGGGTACATGGCTTTTCTCTTAGCCCTCCCTCTGGAGAGGGCTAAAAGCAAGCTTTTTGTAGATTAAGTATTGGCTGAGGCTTATACGTAATCAGGTAGAATTAAAAATAAGCCGATATGTTTGTTAAATAGGTAAGAGCCAGAAATACATAAGATAAAAACGGTTTACTTTTTACCCTAAAATTAATAGCCTTTATTTTTACAAAAGAAAAATGTCAACAAACACCCCATTAAAAAATCAGATACAAAAATTAAAAACTGAACTAGAAAAAGATCCAGAAATTGAATTAGCCATTTTATTTGGATCTTGTGCTAAAGGGAATGCAAATTTTAATAGTGATATAGATATTGGAATTAAGCTAAAAAAACCATTATTAGAAAATAAAAAAACAAGTCTTATTCAATTGATTGCAGTAACAACGGGTAGAGCTGTTGATTTGGTTGATTTACGCAAAGTAGGGGAACCATTATTAAGTCAAATAATAAAATATGGAATGGTCATAAAAGGACAAGAAGAAATGTTCACGGAATTAGCAATTAGAAATATCTACGCAAATGAGGATTTTTTACCTTATATTAAAAGATCCTTACAAACACGGAGAGAAAAGTGGATCAAGTAGTTCTTGAAAAGAAAATAGACTCTATTTTAAGGTGTTTGGATCGAATAAAAAGCCGATTACCCGAAACGATAGAATTATTTATACAAGACCTAGATGCTCAGGACGTGATTGTATTAAATTTAACAAGGGCAGTACAGTTATCGGTTGATCTGGCAATGCATATCTGCACAAATTCAAATAGGCCTGTTCCCCAAACGATGGGAGAGTCGTTTGAAGTGTTGCAACAAATGAAAGTTTTAACACCAGCAATAGCTGAGAAAATGAAAAAATCAGTAGGTTTTAGAAATGTAGCGGTACATAGCTATGATGAAATTGATTTAAACTTGGCTTATGTTATAGCAAAAGAACATATAAATGATTTTTGTATATTTATAAAGCAAATTGAATTACAAATTAACCAGGAAAATCAAAATAGACGGTGACGTAAGTAGTTGGGAATATTTGATTTATTAGAAAAATGAGACTTATTTTATTCGCGCCGAGGATAGACGCTCCTAGAAACCATTGTTAATTCTTTAGAATAGTTAAAATAATAACTAATTTTTTAGAATTCAGGAATCTATGAAGATAAAGAAAAAATTAAAACGATAGATGCATTCATTTTTATGGCTCTATACAAACCACAAGTTTATAAAAAACCAGTAAATTACTAAGCTATTTTTATCGGTAAGAGGTAGTGCTATTCAGTTTAGCTTTTGTAGTCTTGATGAAGCAACGTGGTATCAAGGGTTAGCTGAAATTTCCCTTGATTTCGTTTCACTACATCAAGGCTACACTATTTCTCTCCAACCTGTAGATTGTATATAGTCAAGTTAATTATAAACAATAGCTTCTGCTCGTCTCTAACTCCCTCTCCTGATGGAGAGGGTAGGGATGAGGAGAATAAAACCAAGGCATTATCTCTGCTCTTTTTTAAGAAAATAAAGCAAATACAGGTATAGATATTAATCGTCCCATTAGTTCTGGCAATATTACACTTTGAGCGGTAGAGACAAGGCATGCCTTGTCTCTACTTTAGGTGAACTCAGATAAAAAATGAACATGCTTAGCTGTCAAAACTTATGGAACATTTAATACCAATACTCAGCACGAGAAGCTTTAAAAGCTGAACGATATAAAAACCATAAAAACCAATATCCAAAAAAAGGAATATGTTCTTAGATAATAAAACTTTTGAAACAGTTATAGCCTCAACACCATTAATAGCGATAGACTTGATAGTGGTAAATGAAAACAAAGAACTGTTACTAGGTAAAAGACTAAATCAACCCGCAAAGGACTATTGGTTTGTTCCTGGTGGACGCATTTTAAAGAACGAAACATTAGATAATGCATTTAAACGCTTAACATTAACCGAATTAGGCAAAGAAATAGAATTAAAACATGCCCAGTTGTTAGGTGTATTTGAACACTTCTATCAAGAAAGTGTTTTTAATGACCAAACCAGTACACATTATGTAAATGCAGCACATGTCATACATATTAAGCAAAACCAATTAACAGCATTGCCTATTGATGAACAACATAAGGGATATCAATGGCGGACAATTGAAAATATAAACAATAGCTCTGATGTGCATAAATATACAAAAGCGTATATACCTGCATTGTTAGCACTAGAAAAAAGCATTGAATAAAAATAAGTGGCTCAAAGGATATGAATAAAATAATTTTTATAAATAGATACTTTTACCCAGATCATTCGGCAACTAGCCAAATGTTAAGTGATTTAGCCTTTGGCTTGGTCTCACAAATACAAGATAAAGAAATTCATATCGTCACCAGTCAGCAAAGGTATGACGATGCAAGTGCAAAACTGCCAGCTTATGAAAAAATAGATCATGTTCATATCCATAGAGTAAAAACAACCCAATTTGGCAGACAAAATTTAATAGGCAGAGCAGGTGATTACCTTAGCTTTTACATCTCGGCGGCCATAAAACTGTTTCAACTAACCAAAAAGGGCGATACTCTAGTAGCCAAAACAGACCCACCGCTAATATCAGTTATTGCCGCAATTATTGCCAAATTAAAAAGAGCTCATTTAGTCAACTGGTTACAAGACCTGTTCCCAGAAGTCGCAGCAGAATTGGGTATTAAACTAGCCAGTGGCGTTATCTATAAAATATTAAAAGGGATAAGAAATAAAACCCTTAAACAAGCCAAAATGAATGTCGTTATTGGTGATTTAATGGCAGAAAGGCTAAGAAAAGAAGGTATTACAGAAAACAAAATAACAGTGATACATAACTGGGCTGATGGTGAACAAATAAAACCAGTTCCGCATGAACAAAACCCACTAAGAAAAGAATGGGGACTAGAAGGTAAATTTGTTGTCGGCTATTCAGGTAACTTAGGAAGAAGTCATGACTTTTCAACCATACTAGCAGCAGCAGAAAAATTAAAAGACAATTCAGGAATTAAATTTCTATTTATTGGCGGCGGCGCGCAGCTGCCAGAGATACAAAAACACTGCAAAGAAAAAGATTTAAATAATATTATCTTTAAACCTTATCAAGCTAGAGAAAAATTAGATCAAAGCCTATCAGTTTCAGATGTGCATTTAATCAGTTTAAAGCCTGAATTAGAAGGTTTGATTGTACCTAGCAAATTCTATGGCGTACTAGCAGCTGGAAGGTCAGTACTATTTATTGGGGATAAAGCTGGTGAGTTAGCAAAGATAATACAGAGAGAGCATTGTGGGGCGATAGTAGAGCAAGGTGTTTCTGAGCAATTGGTTTTAGCTATTAATTCGCAAGTAGGAAAAGTGGGTATGTTGAGAAATGCTGTAAAAGTTAGAATGATCTTTGAAGAAAAATATGCAAAGTCAAAGTCGATTAGTCAATTTCACAAAGTATTGGATTAACTTTGTTTTTTTGAATACAAATAATAACGCGAATAAGGTAAAAGTTTATGGCTAATGGAACTCATAGAACATTGATGTTAGTGACTGATGCATATGGAAGTTTTGGTGGGATATCTCGATTTAACCGTGATTTTATCACCGCTGTAGCTTCATATTCTGGTAACAAAGAAACTGTGGTGTTTCCTCGGCTTATTAAAGAACAAATTACAGAAGAATTACCAAAAAAATTAAACTACATTCAACAGGGTATTCACGGAAAAATTAACTTTATTAAAAACCTGTTTTCTTTTATAAAGAAAGATAAAGACTTTGACTTGATAATTTGCGGACATATCAACTTATTACCCATTGCCTGGCTAGTCGGTAAATATTTAAAAGTACCAATAGTATTAATTATTCACGGCATAGATGCATGGCAACCCACCAACAGTTATTTATCAAATAAACTAGCAAAAAAAGTTGATAAATTAATCTGTGTCAGTTCTTTAACAATAGACCGGTTTAGAAAATGGTCAGGACTACCAGAAGGTAAAGAATATATTTTGCCTAATTGCGTAAATTTAACCGAGTTTAGCCCTGGGGAAAAACCAGAATATTTATTGGATAGACTAAATCTGCACGATAAAAAAATATTGCTTACATTAGGGCGGTTAGAATCCTTCGAAAGAAAAAAAGGTTTTGATGAAGTACTGGAAGCCTTACCGGCATTATTAGCAGAAAACCAAAATATACATTATGTTATTGTTGGTGATGGCCCTGACAAGCAAAGGTTGCAAGATAAAGCCAAAGTATTAAAAGTTGACCTGCATGTTACATTTGCAGGCATGATTCCCGAGCATGAAAAAGCAGATTTTTATCGCCTAGCAGATGCATTTGTTATGCCTAGCCAAGGAGAAGGATTTGGTATTGTTTTGTTAGAAGCCATGGCAAGTGGCATACCTGTAATGGCAAGTAAACTTGATGGTAGTAGTGAAGCGTTAAGACAAGGCATGTTAGGGCTATTAATAAACCCTATCAATGCTAATGAAGTGAAAGAAGGTATATTAAAAACATTAGCAGAACCAAAAAAAATTCCCGAAGGATTGGATTATTTCTCAAAGCTTAGTTTTAATCTGCGCGTTCATGAATTGCTTTCACAGCTTTTATCCTGATTCTTAGTCAGATATTATGCAGAAAAGACAACTAATAAGTGATGGAATCTGGGTTGCCTTTGGACAAATAGTGTCGGCCATTGGAACATTGGTTGGTATCAGATTGTTGACTGAATTTGCACCACCAGAAATTTTTGGTTCTATTACCTTATTATTAGCGACAGTAAATTTGGCATTAGGTACTTTGTTTACTCCTATTATGCAAGCGGCGCTAAAGTTTTATCCAAAATATAAGTCAGAAAATAAGCAAGCTCAGCTCCGTCAAATTGTTTTTAACTTATTGCTGAAACGCTTAATATTTTTACTGATCTTATTAGCTTGTTTCTGGCCTGCATTAGAGCACTTTCAACTTGTTAAAGCTGAAAACTATATATTGCTTATTATCCTGTTTATGCTTGATGGACTGCGGACTTTTGAAACGGTGCTTCTTAATGCTTCTAGACGACAAAAAACGTATGCTTTTATCTCTTTGACAGAATCTTGGGGAAGGCCTTTATTAGCGATAGTGATGATTAATCAATATGGTGCAGATGTACATTCCGTATTATTAGGATATATCAGCGTATCAAGTTTAGTGCTGTTATTCTTTTATCTTTTGGTAAAGCCAGAAGGGCAAAGCAATCAACAAAAACTAGAAAAAGACAGAACCTTAAAAAAAGAAATTATTCGATACTCCTTACCTTTACTACCATTAGCCACTGTAGGATGGGTTTCTGGTGTAGGTGACCGTTATATTATTGCAGGCATGTTAGATATGCAGCAGGTGGGTATCTATGCTGCAGTATATGGTTTACTTAACAGACCCTTTATGATGCTGGCTGGAATGGTGGAATTAACTGTTAGACCTCTTTATTACCAAGCCATAGCAGAAAATGAGCATCAAAAAGCACATAAGTTATTAATCAAATGGTTATTGTTAGTGACCTTATCGGCAGTTATAGGCTGGGCAATTATTGTTTATTTTAAAGCGTTTTGGATTAGTTTGTTTTTAGCAAAAACATACCAGAGTGGGGTCGAGTTAATGCCCTGGATTGCAGGAGGAGCAGTCTTGCTTATTTTGTCGCATGTGTTTGAGAAAGTCTGTTATGGCTATGGTCGAACAGGACTAATACTGATTGTTCAAACCATAGGGGCAATTGTTGGGTTAGTGGGAGCATATTTTGGTGTGATTTATTGGGGAATTATAGGAGCAGCTATGGCTGTACCTGTTTATTTTGGTTTGCAACTAGTGCTTTCGATTTTAATGGCAATGAAAGCTATGAGGGATATAGAAAAACAATTTTAAACTTGATTAATAATGAAAATAATACAAATTGTAGAAGGAATAAGTAATTTATCTGCTGGCCCAACTTATTCGGTTGGTTCAATTACACATTATTTAAGTCTTTGTGGACATGAGATACAGATTTTTGCTATAGGAAAAAAGCCAGATAGATGGCCATTTAAAGGAATGCTGAGGGTATTCGATAGTAGAACAAGACTGTTTCCAATGGAGGCATGGCGATATATACGGTCAGAAATGACAGAAAAAACCAATATTATTCATGGGCATGGCGTTTGGCGGATGATAAATTTAACGCCTTTATTTATGCCTAAATCAGTAAAAACAAAACTGGTTTGGAGTCCCCGAGGGATGCTTAGCCAATGGAGTTGGAATTATAAAGCCTATAAAAAAAGACCCTTTTGGTATTTGTTGCAAAAACCCGCATTAAGGAATGTTGACTGTTTTCATGCTACCAGTCAGGAAGAGGTAGACGATATTAGGCGACTAGGTTTTAAACAGCCAATTGCATTAATACCAAATGGGGTGGAGTTACCTGATTTAACAGCCTTTCCTGTAAAAAAACAAAACAATATTGTTTTCCTCAGTCGTATTCATACTAAAAAAGGATTGCATTTATTGATTGCTGTATGGGCAAAATTATCTTCAAAATACCCAGGCTGGAAGCTACAGATAGCAGGCAAAATGGAAGGTGCGTATGCAGATGAAATGCTAGCATTGGCTAAAACAAAGAATGTTGAGCGTATTGAATTTTTAGGTGAAGTGCTGGGTGATAAAAAATTACAGTTATTATCTTCAGCTCGTCTATTTGTTCTACCCAGTTTTAGCGAAAATTTCGGTATAGCTATTGCAGAGGCGTTGGCACATGCAACACCTGTAATCACCACTGTGCATACTCCATGGTTTGAATTGGTAGACAAGAAATGTGGTTGGTGTATAGAGGTAACTGAACAAGCATTAGAAGAAACAATGGGGCAAGCTTTGGCTTTATCTGCTCAAGAGTTAGAGGTAATGGGCCGCAATGGCAGAGTATGGATGGAAAATGACTTTTCTTGGACCTGTATTACGGAAAAAATGGAAGCAGTATATAATTGGTTATTAAATAAAAAAAGTATTCCTAAAGAAATAGAGGTGTAGCTAATGATTAGGAAAGTTTCGATATTGATGTTGTTATTTTCAGTAAGTGTCAGCAATGCGACAATTTACTTTATTGACTCAGAGTTGGGTGATGATAAAAGCTCAGGCAAAGAAGTTTCCAGTTCATGGCAATCAATCCAACGTATTAATGCTCACGAATTCCAAGCTGGTGATAGTATTTTGTTTCGTCGAGGTCGAGTCTGGAGCGATGTGTTAATTAAAGTATCCTCGGTTGATTTAACTTTAGGTGCTTATGGTGAAGGTGATAAGCCTAAATTATTAGGAAGTATACAAAGAAATGATTGGCATTCCGTACCATCAATAGCAGGTGTGTATGCGATGTATGTTCCTCGCCCAGTGAATCAAAAAGATTGGACAAACTGGGAGGTACAATTGGTTATGGAAGAAGGTTTTCTTTTTTATAAGAGAGAAAAGAAAGAAATAAACCCTAATGCTTTGGTGCCAGGCACATTTACCTATAATAAGATAGAGCAACGACTCTATATAAAACCAATTAACAACACGATTCAAGGTAAAAATTTTTATATAGGACAACAAGAAAATATTATTCAGATCGAGCATGCAGAGTTTGAAAGATTGGTAATAAGTGACTTAGAAATATCGTTGGCTAATCGCTATGGCATAGGGCCATGGTGGCAAGGTGATGAAATGGTTCAAGGTGATATAGTTATAAAAAATAATTTATTTATTGGTAATGCTTTTTCCGCCGTTTGTTTATCAGGTGGAATGCAATATGACAATATACTGATAGATAATAATATTATTCGTGAAAATGGTGCTGAAGGAATTTATATAGGTAAGCATGCTGCAAAAGTAAGCCTGACTATCACTAATAACCAGTTAGGCAGTGAACAGCAAGACAGTTTTGGTTGGAGAGGAGAGGGGCCGACATCTGCTTTTAATGGCGATGGTATAGATATTAAATATGGCAACCGTAAAGTCAGGGTTGCGAGTAATTTAATTAAAAACCTTCATGGTACGTGTGGCATTTGTTATGGTTCTGGTGATTCAATTATTGAAAATAATGTGATAAAGAATATTGGTATGCAGGGTGACCGCTGGCCAGCAGGAATTATGGCTGATATAAATGATGATTATGGAACATCGACGATCAAAAGTAATATTATAAAAGGCGATAATATGTATGGTATTAATGTCCGAGGTAAGGCTACTATTGGACCACCTTTGGTGATAGAACAAAACTGGATTGAATTGCCTAAAGACAGTGAGTATGCGCAAATCGGCTTTACGGCAATGAATGCTGCTAATGTAATAATTAAGAGTAATAATGGGACTGGTGGCAAGCATGCTATGCGAATGTTAGGCATGTCACCTAATAATATTAAAGTATTTGATAATAATTTTGGCTCTATTCAAACACCTTTTTATTTATCCAGTAGTAAACTTACTGGTTTAACTGTATTAAGAAACTATTTTTGTATCGGGAGTACCTCTTTTATAGAGTGGATTAATGGGGAAAAAGAATTGAACTTAGTTAGGTCTAATCAGTATTTAGGTGCATCAGATAGTATGAATGAGAAAAATTGTAATGATAATTTGTTTGATAACCCTTAATAAATTTTCTATGGTAATTCTCCATGAGATGTAGTTAAAATAATGAAAAGTAAATTATCAATAGTTGTAACTATAAATGTAGTGTTGTTTTTCGTATTTGTTATTTTCTCTATGATGAGTAAAAGCAAAGCACATGACCCTTTGATTTATTTAATCATACTGACTTTTCTCTGTTCAATTCCTTTTTTATTAGCGAAAAAACTTAATGGTCCTTATTGCATTCTAGTGATTTTTTCACCTGTTTATTTTATTTATTTTGGAATGACAGATGCTTTAGGTTATTTTTTTGATTTGCCAGCTAGTAAATCTAGTAGAGGGATGGGTTTAACTGATACAGAAATGGCTATTTTATTAGGCTGGATATGTTTAATTATTGGGTATGTTTTGGCTGTAAGGCTTTTTTCGCAGACTAAATTAAAAGTTGAAAAAGACTGGAAAACTAAACATCTTGTAGTTTTAGGCTTTATTTGTACGATTATTGGTTGGTATGCGTTATGGACATTACAATTAGGGTTTGCGGATCATTACTCTCATACTAAAGTCGATATGGGACCTATAAAGGGGATGATCTTAATTATAGGGAAAATGCTTGAACCCTTTGGGGCTGTTTTGTTGGTTTATGCTTATCTCAAAGAAAAGAGTCAAACATTGTTATTAATATTTTTTGGAATATGTATTCTAAAGATTCCATTAGCATTTGTATTAGATTCTAAAGAGATAGCTTTACAGAATTTGATTATATTCTTTGCTGCGAAATGGTTTTATGATGGAAAAGTACCTGTTAGATGGCTTCTTGTATTCTTTGTAGGAGTATCATTACTCTTTCCATTATTTTATGCTTATCGCACAGCTGTTTTTTCTAGCAGTGGCGTAACAAGGGAGCAAGCAATGGCAAGTATGACTTCTAATATTGATAAAACTTTAAGAAGGTCAAAAAAAACAACAAAGGAAGAAGGCGCACTACAAAGTGGTATTATTTCGTTTACTGGCAGGATGCACTTAAAACCATTGGTGACTCTAGTTATATCAAGAACAGGACATGGCGTACCATACCAAGAGGGATATACTTTATCTTTACTGTTGTATGCGTTAATACCACGAGTGATTTTGCCAAATAAGGATGACTCATCTATAGGGCAATTATTTAATCGGCAGTTCAGGATATCAGAAGACAGAAATACATATATTTCATCATCCTTTTTGGCTGAATTTTACTGGAACTATGGATGGGGAGGGATTATCATTGGAATGTTGGCTGTTGGCACTAGTTTTGGTTTGATTGGAGTAAAAGGGAATATTGCTGAACATAAGTCGGTGACACGACTTTTGGTGTTAATTACCACGATCTACCTCTTGTGTTTTCGTTTTGAGGCGGGTGTTGCTATCCAGTATACTCAATGGATTCGGGCGCTAATAATAGTATTAATTCTTCATGAAATATTTGCCCGGCCAGTTAAGCGTATATAAATATAAAGTAATGGAAATATTAAGGGTATGAGAAAAAGAACAGTATTGATTGCCTGTGATATGTGGTTTGGGTCTACTGCATATGGTATTGCTAAAGGATTTAGAGATAGGGGCTGGGATGTCAATGAGGTTAATCCTCTTCGGTTCATGCCAGATTATAAAACTAAGTTTCTGAAGGTCGTCAAACGTTTGATTTGGCCTTTTGCTGTGGCTGAATATAATCAAAAGATTGTGAATACAGTACAAATGCAGCCACCTGATTTGTTCCTGACTGTTAAGGGTTCATATATTCAAGTTGAAACGCTTGAAATTATTGATAGTATAGGTGTTCTTACAGCTAACTATTACCCTGATGCATGGTTTTCTCATAAAGGGGTTGATGAGAAAACTTTTAACTATTATTCCCATTTTTTTACTACTAAGTCTTTTCAAATTGACTACTTAGAGTCTCTGTTAGGGGAAGATAATGTATCCTTTTTGCCTCATGGTTATGTTGCTGAAGTACATAAACCTGATGATTCCTCTAGTCTAGCCCTAATTTCTAGAGATAATTGTGATTTATTATATATAGGCACTTATGATAAACAAAAGGAACAGTGGTTTGCTGCAATAAAAAAACAATTTCCAACCTTAAGTTTTAAAATTTATGGGGAAGGCTGGATGCAAAAAGCTAAAACGTCTGTATTAAAGGATACCATTGTCGGTCAAGGTGTTTATGGATCAGCTTACGCAAGTGTTATTCAATCAGCAAAAATTAATTTGGCGATTCATATGGGGGCTGCTGATAAGTCAGATTGGCAAGATTTAGTTTCTACTCGAACTTTTGAAATCCCTGCTTGTAAAGGGTTTATGTTACATATAGATAATAAAGAAGTAAGATCTCTTTTTGAGCCGGAAAAAGAAATTGGTGTTTTTTCAGATATTGAATCACTATCTGAACAGATTGAGCATTATTTGACGAATGAGCAGCATAGGCTGGAATGTGTCGAGAATGCATTTCAACGCTGTGTGCCAGCTTATAGTTATGATAAACGAGCAGAATCCATTATCAATTGGTACCTGAGTAAGGAAAAGTAATTGTTGTTAAGTATATTCCCTTTAAACTATTTTTAATTTTATTAGCTATGAGTTTAGATATTGAAAAGAACAGAAAAGCAAGAAAATATACTCGGAAAGAACAGTTTTTACGTGTGCTTTGGGGGCTAGGTAAATATTTATTTAAATTATCTCCTCGGATTTTTTTTTCGTGGAGAGCCTTTATTTTAAGGTTATTTGGTGCCAAAATTGGTCGGGCTTCTCGTATCTACTCATCTGCTGTTATTTATATGCCATGGAACCTGACAATGGGGGATTTCTCTGCGATAGGAGAAAATGCTCTGATATATAATTTAGGGCATGTAACTATTGGAGATAATGTTAATGTTTCTCATCGTTCGCATTTGTGTGCTGGGACACATGATTATACTGACCCATTAATTCCATTATTAAAACCGCCAATTATATTAGAAGATAATGTTTGGGTTTGTGCTGAAGCTTTTATAGGGCCGGGTATAACAGTTAGTGCGGGAGCTGTAGTTGGTGCTGGTTCTGTAGTTTGTAAAAATGTAGATAGTTGGACTGTAGTTGGGGGGAACCCTGCTAAGTTTATTAAGAAAAGGGTATTGAAATTGTAAGCTACCGTACTGTATTGGTCCATTGATGAGTTTTATATATTTCTACCTTTTTAAAGATTGGTTTTTTAGATGGTGTAAAAGGCTTTGCTTATCATTTTATGCAAGACTGCTGCTGTTGCTTGTTAATCGACTTAAAAATGTTTGAAGGAGCAAGTTAGATTGCTAATGAGATAGGTCCTGAGAAAATTAAGTCAATGGAGTAACGGTAGTATTATATTGAATCAACTTTAGGAGGAATATATGGCTTTGGCTTACCAAGAATTTTATACTGTTGATGATTATATGCAATGGGAAGGAAAGTGGGAATTAATGGATGGGATGCCATATGCTATGGCTCCCTCTCCTTCTGTATCTCACCAGGTGGTAAGTTTAAATGTTGCTTCAACGATTAAAGCTAGTATTAAAAATAAGCCAAATTGTTGTAATCATTGCTGTGTTTTAATGGAAACTGATTGGCATGTTTCAAATGATACTGTTGTTAGGCCTGATGTGATGATCGTTTGTCAGGATATTGCTGAAAATGTAGTTGTTACGCCAGAGCTTATAATTGAAGTTGTTTCTCCTAGCAGTACTAAACGAGATGAAGTGATGAAGTTTGATCTTTATCAACGAGAAGGCGTTTTGTATTATCTTCTTATCTACCCTGATAAGCGCTTGATAAAAATATATAAAAATCAGTCAGAAGGATTTAAGAGATTAAATGATTGTAGTGATGCTGCAATGGTCTTTGCTTTTGGAAAATGTGATCTTAATGTCGATTTAAGTTCAATTTGGCGTTGAGTCTTTAAGTGGTTTATAACTTTGGCTCTGTTTGGGTTTTGGCGCGCTTAGTTAATAGTCCCTTACCGAATTAAGTAATAATCCATGTTTTTATAAACCAGTGACGTGTAGTAGATTGAATCTGTTGTTAAAACTACATTTTACCTTAATGTGTATAAACTATAAGTGCTTAATCAAAAGCATAGAATCGTTTAACTTTTCACATTCAAAAAGAACATCGTCAATTGAGCCATCTATATGATGGGTGTAATGAACGCCGTATTCAGTATCAGAATGTAAATGTTTAAGAGTACCGTGAACAGTAAAAGGAGTGCCTGATTCAGGTGAAACCATGGTTATTTTTAAGTTATCATCAATATTTTTCCCCAGAGGGTTGCTGAGCTTAATTCTAATACCAGTTCGACTAATATCTAATATTTCACCACTAATAGATGTTTCATGTGCTAATGGGTCTATAGAATGAATATCTGCCTGTACATTCTTGGGCTTTACCCTGAGGTGGTTGCGTCTTTCTGCTTTCATGGCTATGAATGTATTAATTTATCCTTAATTAAACTTAAGTATAACAGAGTAAATAATTATTGTGTATTGAGAATTATTGTTAAGTAAGGTTTTGATTTTTAAGTAGGTATCAGCTTACGGGTGGATGCAATAGAAGTGTTTTTTTAAGGTTAAAAGAAAGCAAAAGGTTTTGCTAAAGGTTCCCCTATAAAAATACCTTGTCCAGGCCAGGCGACACTTTTCCAATAAGCTTCAATTAGAGTATTTCCTCTAAGATAGTAATGCATCATAATACCGGGGTGGGGAAATTTTTGTACAAAGTTACAAGGTTCTATAACGGCACCATAGCTTCCTGTTGCCCCTGCTTTTAACCATTCCATTATACTCATTTGTTTGCTACCCGATAATATCCCGCCCGCTGAGGTTAAATGATCAGCTACTGCACCAGGAAGAAAATGATTGGATTTTATATTTTTTACATGGGTCTTGCCTGTAAAGTAAAACATAACATCTGATTTATTCTCAATAAAGTCTTGTTTGAGTGTGTTTATAGTCCAAAGCTTGTTAAATTGTTTGTTAATTTGAGGAAAAAAAACAGCTCTGGTGCTGCGGTTTTTATCTGACGTTTCTAATAAATAAGCACTACCTTGTGGTTGGCTATAATCAGATAAAACACCTCTATCAATTAGATGTTTTACATCATTAAAGTTTTTACCTGCCAATGCCATTGTGGGGCGCCATTTATATTCATCATAAGGATTGCTTCTTTCACTATTAAAATAAGGGGAGGGACGTGTTTTTTTACATCCTGTACTACAAAATTCTTTATTGTAACCTGCTGCAAAAGCGGTGGTGATCGACATACAGCCCACGCGGTATGTTTGCATCCATGTTAGTGCGTATGCCTGAACGTGTGATGGCGTTTGTTTATCAACGGATAGCTTTATTTTTTTGAAAATATCGACAGGTAAGATTTTATATTCAGGATTAAAATTTATATGGATGATATTTGTCTCAGGGATTTTTCTTTGTTGTTGATAATAGTGAGCTATTTTAATGCTTAATGGGTCTGAGTCATTAACAATTACGGCAAGATCATTAGCTGATAAGGAAGGTAAGGGGCTGAATAATTTCGAAAATGCTATTGCAGGAGCAGGGAGGGAAACGATAATTAAAAGGGTTAATGTGTGGAGGAGTGAGATTTTAATTTGAGATTCTTTTTTAAAGGGAAGTTGTTGTGAAAGTATCATTTTAAATATGTAAATTTTAGTTAAACCTTGGCTTTTAATTGTAGTGTAATAATTAAATTTTTGATGATTACTGTTGTTTCATAAAATAAAACATTATGACTATGAGCTTACCTCCGGTTAATTTAGAAAAAATGAAAATTCCTGGTTTTAGCCTCCCCCTTTGAAAAAGGGGGATTTTATAAAAAGGATAAGGTATTGAATTAAAACATCCTATTTTAAAGTTCAAATCTTCCCTAACCCCTCTTTGCTAAAGAGGGGAATTAAACGGATGCTTTCAATTGTCAACCTGTGGTTTGTTTTGACAGTTAATCATATTCATTTTTATATGAGTTCACCTAAGGTAGAGACAAGGCATGCCTTGTCTCTACAGCCCAAAGAGATAATACAGCCAGAACTAATGGGGCGATTAATACTAAGTGGAAAAGTAATAAGTTAAC
>Ga0209395_1004740_pt1 | contig 15741 bp, 12 predicted proteins | sample GOMGulsemesocosm_3_FD_184635 | JGI IMG/M metagenome (GOLD analysis project Ga0209395, IMG submission 184635) | Methane-oxidizing microbial communities from mesocosms in the Gulf of Mexico - GOM9D Gulf of Mexico (SPAdes) (version 2) | ecosystem: Environmental > Aquatic > Marine > Cold seeps... | reverse complement strand
ACCGCATTGGTACAAGCCGAACAACCGCTAGAAGGTATCTTGAGTTTTTATTAGGTAGCAATGAAGTAAGGGCCGACATTCAATATGGCACTGTAGGCCGTCCTGAACGACGTTACCTTTGTGCTAAATATTAATTGATTATGACGTGCGCACGCCCTATCTCCAAGGTATGATGGCCTTATAAATTTTGAGTGAAGAGCGTCATGACAAAACTAGATTTTTCAGCATTTAACAAAAATGCATCCAATTCATTCCACCAGCAGCGTAATCAAATTAAAAAGGTATTACGCGGCGATACCGTTTTATGTGAGCACTGTAATAAACCCTTGGCTTTAATTGCTAGCGACAAAGAACACGCACAAATTGGCTGTACCAAGGGCTGCACACTCATTAATATGGATTTAGAGTAAGTATGAGCTACCAGTTAAAATTTAGGGTTGTTGTCGCGGCATTGATGTCACTATTTATGGCAAGCATTATGAGTGGTTGCATCATGGCTACGCAATATTCTCCTTTAGAAGGAACTTTTTATACTGCGTGGCGCGATGCTTTTTTATTTGCTTGGCCCATCGCATTTCCAACCGCTTTTCTAATGCCTCCTCTTGCGCAAACCATTGCCTCAAAAGTGCTGCCTGTGAATAAAAAGTCTTAGACAACTTGCACTGCGCACGTTTATTAGGTGTAATCAACATTCATTAATTAAAGTGATTACACCATTGAGAAAAACTTCCGATTATTTATTATGGCTGCTCCTATTTTTTGTCGTAATCGCTATTGGATACCAATGGGATTGGCATGATTTACTGCCATCACAATCATCATCTCAATCTTCAGTAATGAATGTTGAAAGCCTTAGTTCTCCAACATCAGCGTCCACATTAAACACAGCACCATTTTTAACCGTAAAATTATCAAGCCAGCAATTAACCATTACAGAGCAGCGTCAATACGTTATAGGAATTGAAGCAACATCCAACATCACACAGCCCTTACACTGGCGATACCAAGCGCCTGAAGGGATTTCTGTTACTCTCAAAACTAATCAGTTGCTACTAACCATTGATGAGATCAATTTTAAGCAATCAGCACTAACACTTAGCTTTTACAATGATGAAGTTAATGTTGATGAAACTGTCACCTTAATCAACACGCGGCAGTTTATAGAAGAAGATGTCGACGATTACACTGCGCAATCAGCGCACAATAATATAATCAGCAGTCAGCTCACTGGCATCATTGAATTTGATCGATTAACCTTTATCGAATCAACGGATAATAATATTACCTCTTATCGTTTCGACCCTGATTATCCTCAGCAGCATCCGCTGCGTTTCATGCGATTGAATCTTCGTAATCTTGACAATGAGATAGTAGCTAGAACCTATACCGATGAGTCAGGTCACTATCAATTTGACATAAATTCATATGAACATTCGGCTGATTATTACCTTGAAGTCGTCTCACAAATGCAAATAACCTCCCCTGGTGACCAGCAGTCGTTCACACAAGTAATCAATCAAGGGCAAGACTATGCCGATCGCACAACCTACCAAAGACTGTATCACGCTACATCCTCTGCGTTTAACTTACTCAGCGGTGATAACCAACAAGATTTACGCATAAAAACAGGGTGGCATCACACACAAAGAGAATTTTTACCTCAAGACAGTGCAGCTCAACCTTTTGCCATACTCGATACTCTAGCAAAAGGCATCTTATACCTGCATGATAACGATATTGATTTACCTTCATCACAAGAAGTGCTAACGGTGCATTGGAGTCAAGATCCCGACATCATTGAAGAATCTACAGGCTATTACAATAGTGCTCAGAATGTTATTTATATAAGTGGAAACAACGCACAGGACACGACTCAAAAGCCAATTAGCACTATATCAGAATGGAATGAGCACACCATATTGCATGAGTTTGGTCATTTCTATTTAAAAAAAATCGTTGGCAGGGATGATACTCAAGCAGGAAGACATACAGCATTTGGTTTCGGTTCTTTACCCCTTTCTTTATCTGAAGGATTAGCCAATACATTAGCAAAAGTGATTCTAAAAGATTGGCAATATAAGCGGGTTAATGCCGATATAGATAAAAAGCGTGAAGTGATTAACGCACAGGCCATAGCAAGAAATGATACTAACAATGCGCAGCGTTACTTGACCACGCAACAAGGTAAAGTCTATCAACGTCCCTATATCGATTTTTCTCCGTTTATCGAAGAAACAATTAGCTACTTTCTTCTGTCAATCATTGATCCCAGATCAGAATACAGTGCGCGTACTAGTAAATTACATAATGAGATTGGTATGAAGGGGTTGCATCAAGCACTATTATCCAGTGCGCAAAGCTCAAGCTTGCTCACAATCTACAGCCTCGCACAGACACTGAAGCAACAAACCCCCTCACAACGCTTTGCCATCGATGAATTGGGGGCACAGTTAGAGCTCAACTTAAATGATCAATGGGGAAGTCAGCAATCACCATTAGCCTCCCATATTATCGGTCGTAACGATAAACTGTTACCAGAAGTCGTCCAATATCCTTTTTACCTTCCTGCTTATATCGGTCAATCTAACGATATTTCATTTAACGGTGCACTACAGTCGATGTCTGCTAAACGCCCGGGTACTGTACGTTACCTTACCTTCACAGCACCTAAAGACGGCCGCATTGTTTTAAAGATTGCGCATTTAATTGATGATGATAACAATACACACAAATTTTCTTTCAATGTTGTGCAGCGTGGTAACGTGATTACACGTCATCGTTATAGTGAAGAGAATGAATTTACCTATAGTGTATTTACGGCGCAACAAGACCAGATTTATATTATTAGAGTATTCGATGAGTTGTTTAATGATAGCGCTATTAAATCAGAAGAAACGGTAACTGCTAAGCTTGTCATAGGTTACCGTTAGTCTTGATGAATTATTATTGAAGTACTTTTAATAACTCTTGAGGGTTGCTATAGCCCACCAGCAAAGAGCCATCATTAAGTAATAGTGATGGTGTGGCGCTAACGCCAAACTCAACCCCTAATTGGTAATGAGCAGGCACTTGATTCGGGCACAACTTGGGCGCAATGCGAACACCGGCTTTTAATTCATCCATCGCTTTTCGTTGATCATCACTGCACCACAATGACTGCATAGCAGTCCACGCAGGATAGCCTTCACCACCGCGTGGAAACGCCATGTATCGAACTGTGATGCCCATTGCATTATATTTCGGTACATCTTTGTGCATTTTACGACAATAGCCACAATCAACATCGGTGAAAACAGTGACTTGATATTTTTCACTTTTCGCCGGATAAATGATCATTGAACCTTCAAGTTCGTCGAGCTTGCCCAAACGCATGTTTTTCATCGCTTGTTCAGTCAAATCAGCAAAGTTATTCGCTGTATCGAATAAGCTACCGCGTACTATATAGCTGCCATCTACTGTCGAGTAAAAAATACCGCGCTCGGTCATTACTTCATAGAGGTCTTTAATAGGTGTTGATTGAACAGTATCAATGCGTAGCCCTAGCACTTTTTCCACGGCCTTTTTGACATTGGAAAATTTATCAGCTTTGGCTGTACTGTTTAATTTTGGTTGACTGATTATTTTAGCGCTGACCCAACCATTAAAAAGCGTGACGATAATTAAGGTTACTACTACATATTTCAATAATTTCATCATATTCTCTTTATATCGATTTATTCTACAAAAGTAATATCAACGCGAGACGTGAGCTGCAAAATCAATTCATAGCAAATCGTGTCAGACCATTGGGCAATTTCCTCTACCGGAAGTTCACTACCCCACATAATCACGGCATCACCACAGGTCACGCAGTGTTCATGGCCCAAATCAACCGTAATCATATCCATTGAGACACGGCCAACGATGGGATAACGTTTTCCATTGATGAGTACAGGAGTACCAGCTCTAGCATGGCGTGGATAACCATCCCCATAACCAATAGCGATAACCCCTAATTGTGTATCATGTGGGGCTTGCCAATGTGCGCCATAACCGACATTTTCACCCTTGGATAATGGCTTAATTGCAATAACACTCGTGGTGAGTGTCATCGCGGCAATAAAACCATCTTGCTCACCAATACGATCCTCCATAGGAGAGCAACCATATAATAAAAGCCCCGGCCTTATCCAATCTGCGTGTGATTGTGGCCATGCTAAAATGCCCGCTGAATTAGCTAAAGTAAGCTGGCCAGGTTGATGCTCTAACAATTGAAAAAATTGATTCATTTGATGATGGGTAAAATCGTTGGACAAATCATCTGCGCACGCAAAATGCGTCATAAAATTAATATCGGGATCAATATAATCAATGGCTTTTAAGCGTAATAACGCTTCGTCAAATTGACTGAGCGAAATACCCAAACGATTCATGCCAGTATCAATTTTTAACCAAACCTTTAGCGGTGACTGTAAAGGTGTTATTAATTGGGGCATTGATTCAAGACTGCGTATTTGTTCGAGACTGTGAATGACCGTTTGAATATTATGGCGAATTAAAACATTAATATCCGCCCTTTCAAAAAAACCTTCCATTAATAAAATAGGCTTATTAATGTTGCCTTTTCTGATGGCAAGCGCTTCTTCTAGTCTGGCGACACCAAAGGCATCAGAATGATCCAGAATACTCGCCATTTCTAACAAGCCATGCCCATAGGCGTTAGCCTTTAATACGCTAATGACTTTACTGTTGGGTGCTATTGATTTAATTCGCTGATAATTATGTCTAACAGCACGGCGACTAATGACCGCATTTACGGCGCTCATTAATTAATATTCATCGTCAAACGCAGGTCCTGCATAATTATCAAAGCGTGAGAACTGTCCTTGGAAGGTTAAACGACATTTACCAATGGGGCCATTACGCTGCTTACCAATAATTATCTCAGCGGTGCCTTTTTCTTGGCTATCATCGTTATAAACTTCGTCTCGATAAATAAACATGATCAAATCGGCATCCTGCTCTATCGCACCCGATTCACGCAAATCTGAGTTAATAGGACGTTTATCTGCACGTTGCTCCAAACCACGGTTAAGCTGTGACAATGCAATCACTGGCACCTTCAGTTCTTTAGCTAATGCTTTTAATGAACGTGATATTTCAGAAATCTCTAAAGTACGATTATCTGATAAAGCAGGTACTTGCATCAGCTGCAAGTAGTCAATCATGATCATCGATACGCCGCCATGCTCACGGGCAATACGACGAGCTCGCGAACGTACCTCGGTAGGTGTTAAACCAGATGAATCATCAATGTACATTTTACCTTGTTCAAGCAACAAGCCCATTGTAGATGATACGCGCGCCCAATCATCATCTTCTAATTGCCCTGTACGTACTTTAGTTTGGTCAACACGGCCTAAGGAGGCTAGCATTCTCATCATGATGGATTCTGAAGGCATCTCTAATGAGAAGATTATCACAGGCTTATCTTCATTCATGGCCGCATATTCAGCCAAATTCATGGCAAAGGTGGTTTTACCCATCGATGGACGCGCTGCAACAATAATCAAGTCAGACTCTTGAAAGCCCGATGTCATCTTGTCTAAATCGCCATACCCACTAGAAACACCTGTAATACCATCGTTGGGAGAGTTATATAACTCTTCAATTTTATCAATGGTGGTGCCTAAGATTTGTTTAATATCTTGCGGCCCTTCTGAGGCATTGGTGCGACTTTCGGCAATTTTAAATACCTTGCCTTCAGCAAAATCAAGTAGCTGCGCGCTATCTCGTCCTTCAGGCTCAAAACCAGCTTCCGCAATTTCATTGGCGACACCAATCATGTCACGCACAACAGCACGTTCACGTACAATAGTCGCATATGCTGCTATATTAGCCGCACTTGGCGTATTTTTAGCCATTTCACCAATGTAAGAAAAGCCACCAACGGTTTCTAGCTCATTTTCACGTTCAAGGGCTTCTGACAAGGTCACCAAGTCAATAGGATTACCATGCTCAATCAAATCAGCCATATATTTAAAAATAATGCGGTGATCACGACGATAAAAATCTTCAGCCACTACCAGTTCTGATACACGATCCCAGGCTTCGTTATCGAGCATCAAACCACCCAATACAGATTGCTCAGCCTCAAGCGAATGTGGCGGAACCTTCAGTGCTTCAACTTGAGCATCTTTAGGAAATTTACTTTTTTTAGGTTTAAACGGTGCTTGAGCCATGATCACATATCATCATTGTAGAATTACCGCCATTATCTAAATAATGGCCGTGATTAGCAATAAAGGATTTAACAAGGTGAGATGTATTTAGTCTTCAAATTTAAAATATGCTTTGTTACATATTCTTTTTGCTATTGTTGTCTTCCTAGTCAACAATCAAAACCACACAATAATTAATGGAATGATGACCGTGGAATCGCCAATCAGTAACTACACTCTGCCAGAACTATTTGAAGCCTTTGAAACCGTCGACGACATTAGCTATCCACAGCGCTCTTTAGCACTCATCAAGCAAATAATGAGCCTTACACAACTTTCCATTGAGCAATTAATAGAGAAATATCAAAGTGGAAATTTATTATCAGACATCGCCCTTACTTTAATAATCCCAGACCTTAGCTGCGATGACTCCCAAGTAAATCAACAAACAATAGCCAAACTAAATAGACTTTCAAATTACCTTTAATATTATTTCCGTTAATTATGTGCACAAGTGTTCAGCTATTAAATGGAATTGGTATAACAAACCTCAATCAACAAAAAAGGCTATTTAAATGAATAAATAGCCTCCAGTGGATAATTTTCATCCCATCTTAAATTAAGCGGTTCTATTATTTAGCGCTTAAAAAGTTCCTTGCAAGCTTAAGCTAAGTTGACGTGGATTACCTAAGTTATGTCTTACAACTCTGCCTCTAGCGCCAAATGCAGCGCCTGAGATATACTCTTTATCAAGCAAGTTTTTCCCGATTAAGTAGATGCCCACAGAGTCCCACTCGTAGCCCACTTTCATATTTACTAATGTGCGGCCATCATTGCGTAGGTCAAAACCAGTGTCGCCTTCGCTAAGTCCTCGGCTGTATGGGTTAACATCTGCGTTAGAGCTATCGGCATAATTGGCACTGATACTGGCAAAAATTCCATTGTCATTTTCATAAGTCGCCCCTAAATTTGCCGTCAATTCAGGCGCATCAGCAAAGCTTCTTCCTGTTAAATCAAAAATAGTCGGCGCACTATTAGTGGGAACTGTGATAATAAAATCTTCAAACTCAGTTTTTGCTTGCCCAATTGACGCTGAAATTTCTAACTCATTAGATACTTGATAATACGCTTCCAGCTCAAAACCTTTAACCTTTGAACTGCCCGCATTTTTTGTTTCAGTATCAAAGGTGTTGGCAGAAAGCTGCACATCAACTTGTTGGTCTTTCCAATCAATATAAAACACGTTAGCGTTAAACATTAAATCGCCATCTAACCAAAAAGAACGCATTGAAAATTCATAGTTGTTGGTCGATTCCGAATCAAACTGATAAGGCGTTGATTTAGCTACATTGACTCCAACACCGCCAGAGCGATAACCTTTTTGGAAGGTAAAGCTTGTCGTCATGTCATCATTCCACATATAGCTGACGCCAATTTTTGGAATAATTTCGTTAAAACTAGTATCCGTTAACGGCGCTACTTTATTAGCATCATCAACATAAGCTATTAGCTGATCATTAATACCGCCAATAAGCTGATTGAGTGGCGCAGGGTAATTACTTGCATTAGGCATAGCTGACATGTTTTCAACACTGATGCTCTGAGCGCTTGCGTTATCCTGCTTCTCATGATCCCATCTAAAGCCTGTAAAAACATTCCACTGGTCATTTATTTCGTAGTTGAAATCAGCAAAAATCGCTGATGATTTTATGTTTCCACTACCTGTATTTCCTGTATCAATTTTAACGGGATCAAAGCCAGCGTATTGACTCATAGCAAAATCTGCTGTGGGTTGATTTAAACCAAATCGCTGCACTAATGAAGCACTACTAAGACCCAAAGATGCTAAGGAAACACTATTTTTACCACCATATTTGCTCGCAGTGTCTTCTTTAAAGTAATAAGCACCCACTAAACCGCTCAATCGATCATCATTTAATGTGAGTCTAAATTCTTGGCTAAAAGTTTTAACATTATTATTATTAAAACGTGTTCCGCCGTCCTCAGGTCCATTATCACTATCGTAATCATCCCAGCTAGAAGTCACATCTGAATAAGTAGAAATAGAAGTTAAGCTCCAGATATCACTCATTGGATAGTTTATTTCTAACGTTGTGAGGTCAGTTTCATAGGCACGTGTTTGCGGGTCATTATTTGTGAGTACACGCTGCTCAAAAGGGTCGCCACTAACTGGTACATTTACACTATCAGTGCCGCCGTCAGTAGTTGCTCGTGTGAAGCTTAACTGTGCCGATAGCTCAGGGATTGAACTGGGCGTATACAAAAATTTCAAGCGATATAATTCATCATTTTTAAAACCAGCATCTTCTTTACGCGTAATGTTATAAACATGCCCATCAAAGTTTTCCTTTTCAGCGCTAAATCGAAAAGCTAATTCATCTTCAATTAGACTACCACCAGCAGCGATAGCCACTTCTTGCTCACCATTTTCACCAATTTGTATACGGTATTTACCATTGAACTCGTGAGTAGGTGCGGTAGTTGTCATTACAATAGCGCCCGCTAGCGCATTACGTCCTTGTAAAGTAGATTGAGGCCCTCGAAGTACTTCAACTTGACTAGCATCCCAGGTAGAAAAACTATTACGAATTAAAGTTTCAGGCAAGGCAGCCGCATCAACATAAACACTGGCTAGTGCACTAGAGCCCGAACCTGATACATTAAAAGCATCAATACCACGAATATTAAAACTTCCGCTGCTTGTTGTATGAACGTTAGCCGCCTCAAACAATACTTCACTAAGCTCACCGATATTTTGTTGCGCTATTTTATCGCTGCTAAATACAGCAATACTGGCTGGAGTTTCTTGCAAGGTTCTAGAAATTTTCTGCCCGGTCACTACTATTCTTTCATATTTTTTGCTGTCTTTATCTACGTCAGCAACTTCTGCCGCAGCAAGATTAAACGCTAGAAGAGATCCTAAAGCGATACCTACAGATTTAGAAATTCTATTGCGTTGATATGATTGATTACCTAGAGTTTTGGAGAGTATTTCCATTTTACAGAACCTTAATAAAACTATTATTTATGTGTAGGTTGCTATCAAAGATGACGCAAATGCTAGCAGTCAATATTTGAACAACCAAAAAAGAACGCAATCTTAATGATAACACTTACCATTTGCAATAGCATTTTAAGGTTTATTAAATATTCATGTAATAAATGATAGCTTTTAAAGTAATGAATTCTGTACAGATAGCATTACATGCTAAACAAGCAGGTATTTATCTATCGATAGATTGGAATGCCCCTAGGTTAAAGGTGTGATAAATATACTAATTAAACAATTAAAAACAGGGCTCAGTAATTTTACTCCTCAAAAATAACAATAATAATGACGTATTAATACACATCTAATACGCCATCAAACATCCATTGCTGTCTTAACCCTTGTTTTTCATTGAGCAATAAAGCTAATAAAGATTGCCACTGGGGTGGGCAGCGTTGATTCAGCTCCCGTAATCTAAAAGCATTGTTTTCATCATAATGCATTGGCTTTAGTTGAGTTTTTAATTCAGAAAACTCGGGAAACAATAAATGTTGATATGCCACAGTGCTGTCTATAGCTATGGCTAGGCCGTCAATATCAAAATCACCGAAATAGACTTGTCCAAAGTTTCCTTTATCACGCTGCCATCGTGTCTTTAACGCTATGCACCCTTTGCTATGATGCTGCTCGTGACCGCGGTAAACCACTAATGGACGTGTAAATAATATCGGGGGTTGATAGCTATGCCATTGATTAAAACAATCGCGATTTTCAATGACTATTAGGTAATCGAATAGTGATAAATCAAGTTCAGCAACTTCAAGCTCAATATTAAGCTGCGTTGATGGTTGAGCTAAACCAAATTGTGATTGATGGGCCAAGCGTAAACTCAGCTCAGTGGAAGCACTTAACACTAAATGTTGGGTAGGAAGTACTTTTGCCATTTTTTCATTGGCAGTTACCTGTGATGCAATCACCCTGTCGTCATCAAGCTGGCGAATCAACTGAGCGAAAGAGCCTTCCCCGAGTTGCTGTAATCGTTGCTCAATGGACGTTAGGCCTTGATGGTCAATATAAAAATAACCACTCGCACGGCGGCCTAAATTGATGTCGTTCTCATCACACCAGGCTAACGTTTTCTTTAACCAACCGGTGCTAGCTTTTACTTTGACATCATCACCGAGTAAGAGTCGGTGCTGAATTTTTTCTAATTCAATGAGTGCCGCTTTAGGTAATAATTCATCCATGAATTTATCTTCTCTTTAATTAAATTAAAACGCTCAAATGAACATCTTCAATAACTTCGACACTATTATATTGACTCTCAGCGCGTCTTTTTTTCTCAAAGGCGAAACGCTTTCTAATATCTTTCGATAAACCTTCATGCTCTGCAATTACTTGAAACAGCCATGTTTCACCATCCCAGTCTAGAGCGTGCTCTTCAAGGTAACTTAACGCACTCAGTGTATTGGGTGAATCAAACAAACTAATAAAGAAGTTTTCAACATCTTCTTTCAATTGTTGATGTTTTGCTTCAACCGCTAACACCTCGGCTAAATCAAACTCACCACCGCTCGTTAACGGTGCAACCGATTCATTGGTAGAAAGGTCTAAAGTGCGAACAATATCGCCTAATACTTGCTGATCTCCAACCTTGTCAAAAGCGACACTCGCGCTCGCAATAATGGGAGCCGCTTGGTTAATATTATCAGGCACTATGCTACGATTTGGATAATCACCCACTTCAAAATTAGGGTGCTGCTTTAAAAATGCCGCCATATTACTTATCAGCTGCGCACGCTCTTGTTGTTCCCTAAAGCGCGCCATAAGCTCAACTAAGCGTTTTTGCACTTCAAGCAGAGAGCTGGAATTGTCTGAGATGATGACTTGCAGCTGACTAACTAATAATTTACGAAGTGGACCACTGCTCTGTGCTAATTCAATCAATTCATTGAAATCAATAAGCTCAAAGCCATCGAGTAAACGACGTAGTTGCTTTTGTGCTAATTCGTTTTCCCGAATTTTATCGGACAAGTTACTCACAAAACCAAAATCTGAATTTAAACGATTCCACAAACTGACTATGGCATCGCTAAATTGGCCTGTCATATCATGCACTTTTTCGGTGAGCAGCTGAAAATGATGTTCACTACCAGCATAATCACCACGATATTGTGCATCGGTAAAATGCTTAACTCGGGTGCGAATTTGTTCGAGTTGCCCAGCAACGTCGGCGTTTATCTGTCTTTTGCGTTCATCTTCCGTCAAACTGGCTATAAGCGTGTTTAAGTCAGGGCGCAGACTCAGCGGCTGAGTTTCGTCTGGACGATGTAAAATACGCGCTTTAACTAACTTATCTAATGCCGATTCATTGATGCTTGTCTCATCAAAGTGACCTTTGATGTAAGCACTCATTAGCAATTCGCTATGTTTGCCAATCAAATTTAGCCGCGTAACACCCAGTGCATGAAGCCTGCTTTGTGGGTTCTGATCTTTGCTTGATTTGCTGCGGGCCATTAGAACATCGACTCTTGTTGCTGAGCATCATCAAGTGGTAATGACTCTTCATCTTTAATAAAACGAACCATCTCTACCAGCTGTTCAATTTTTCCTGTCACTACATAAAATTGACGATCCTTGTGAGGTTGATGCAGATACCCCGTTTCCTTTAAGCGCTTGAAAACTTGCTTGAGCTGTTGATCTAAACTATCGCTGTTGGATTTAAAAAATCGATCACTGGATAGCTGGCTGAAACGTTGACGTAACGACTGGTTATCTTCGGTGCGCAGTGCGAATTCTTGAAACTTAATCGTATCGCCAGCGCTTAATGCACCATCACGGCCTAAGGACTCTTGCACTAATTGCATCCACTCTAATAGCGGTAATAAAGATTGAATAGTTTGCTTAAATTCTTTACTTAGATGCTCACGTGCTGACGTATTTAGTTCTTGATACGCTAGAAAATATACGCTGCCATCGCTACTCGATGCCACACGGCGATTAAGTGGTCGTAAAAAATGATTTAACTCTTCACGTACGATTTCATCACTTAGACGGCGAAACGCCTCTTCGTCATTGACCATACAAATGCTAGCACCTGCCAATAAGGTTTCTAATAATGGGCCATGTTCAATCATTAGTGTTCTCCTTGAGTGGCAGTTTGACGGTGTAATTTCTGCGCTAGTTTTGCTTCAATGCGATTCACTTTAGGTTCGATACGTTGCAATCTTTTATACTGTTTATCAATAAGGTAGCGGTGTTTAAATAAGGTCAGCACATCCGACTCTGGGTTTGGAAAGGCGCCAACAATACAAATGTTGTTGCTATCACAGGCATTAAACAGTTTTTCAACATTGTGATAAGCCAAGGTCCCAATCTCATCAATGGGCCAATTAACCGTAATGTCAGCATCACCTCGTAATAAACGGGTAAAGGCGAGTAAAAACTTACATAAAATAAGATATGCCATACCATGACTTGAAGACTCTAATAACTGACGGTCATTTTTAATGACTAAGTCGTTGCCCCCTTCGTTAAGGTGAAGCTCTAAACGTAACAATGACTCAATGGAGTAACTGGCATTAGCATTTAAGAGATCAACAACCAAACTCAATGAGTTAATGTATTCATCACTAGGCAGTTCTTTACCTGTATCTCGCCATTGCTCATACAAACCTGAAAACTCTTTAAGGGGTTTCCAAAAGCCAAGCTCATCAACAGTAGATATTATTTTCACTTCAGAGCGATTGATACCATCAAGCACTAAGTCATCACTCACCGCGGCCGTTAAGCGCTTAGATTGCCCTGAAATTCGGCGATTAATATCGCTAAATACCGTGAAGAAGTTATGAAGATCACCACCAATGGTTTCGCCTTGCTCTAATATCTGACGCTGTTGATCGGCTAAAATATGCAATAAATCGCTAAAGATCGGTAAACGTTCACGCATGTCGGCATCTTGCCCTAAACGAGAAAGCTCGCTGGTCATTAAATCAAGGAACTGTTTTTGAGCGTCGACTATCAGATGTGACTCGAATTGATTTAATTTATCTTTAAAACTATTTTCCGTTTTACTGCGCTGCTCTAACCCCTTAATGCTTCGATTTATGCGCTCATCTTGGTCACCTTGAATGGGCGGTAAATCGTGGGCCAATGATGCTGCAATATCTAACTGCATTAACTTAGTTGTTAGAGGTAATAGCTGCTCAATTAGCTTGCTTAAACTTGTAATGGTGGTTTGTAATTCACTGCGCTGTTCTTCTAGAGCACGTAGTTCCTGTCTAAATTCGGTTTTAAGTTGATTTAATTGCGTCGTTAAACTTTGAAGTTGTGCTTTTAATGTCGCCTCTTGCTCTAAATATTGTGGACGAGATTTTTGCCATAATACCGTCATGAAGTTACGATACTCTCGCAGTTCATCTTGACGAGAACGCACGCGGCTAATGTCGCTTTCTAACTGTTTAATACGACTCTTAAGGTTTTCTAGGGTTTTAGGATCAATGTCTTTGTTTGCAAGCTCTAATTTAAAGGCATCCTCAAGTTGCTTAATTTGACCTCTATTAGTTTGACGCTTGTTATCTATTTGCGATTCAAGTTCGTTAATCTGACCGCTAAATACATCAATCTCTTGTTGCCAATCGGCTTTGAATTCTAATATCTGACTCTGGTGATCTTCTTTTAGCATCGATAACGAGTCGCGCTTTTGTTCTGTCAGTTGTTTTACCTGTGCATTAGCTTCATTTAAACCTGAACTGGCCGCTTTACGTCTAGTTGCCAAACTGTCTTTGTGAGTTTGAATTAACCGCTGCTTAGACTCTTTAGCAAAGTTGCCTTCGTTAGTTTGGTCGCTCAACTGCAGTTTGATCTTAGCAACATCATCAGCCAATTGCTTAACAAGCGCATGCGCTTGAGTTAAAGCCGTTTCAGCACTACTTTGTGCATCATTAGCTTGGGCAACTTTACGTTCTAATTCTTCTTTGTTTATGCGAAGTGCAGCTTCGTCTTGTGCGTAACTTGGCGCACTAATTTCGCTCAGCTTAACGGCTATACCGTAAATATCACCTTGGCTGTCATTCGTTTGCTCATTGGACTGTGGGTGCAAGTCAAGACGCTCTAACAAGTCTTGATTGATCACCTTGCCGATGCTGTTTTCCCAGCCATCAACATTGGCGCGTAAGTAATGACGTAATGAGCCTTGCTCTGGTGTTATTTGTTGCTCTAATAAACGCAGCTGTTTTTGATATTGGTGCACTTGAGTCCGAGCTTGCTCTAGTGTGCTTTGTGATTGCTGCTGAACACTTCTAGCTTGTTGATGTTCACGCTCAATTTTAGCTAACTTATCGCTGGTTTGACGCCAGTTGTCTTGGGCTATTTCTAAACGCTTGTCACTTAAGCTTAAGTCTTCTTGTTCTTTGGACGTCGGCCCCATATTATCAATTTGTGTCTGGCGCTCTATCTGTAAATATTTAAATCGTGCTATTTGTTGATCAAAATCGTCGGTGAGCAGCTCTTTGCGCACAAGGTATTGATCTGATAAATCGTCTTTCTTATCACTTTGCTGTTGACGTATTTGCTCTCGTTGTTCTTCAACATCACGGATCTGTTTGCGATTTTTTACGGTTAATCGTTCTAGAGACTCGTTAAGGGTAAGTTTTTGTTGATTAAGCTGCTGCTCCAAGTCCCCATACTGTTCTAATAAAATACGATAATGGCTCTGTTGCTCATTTAACTCTTCAATCCATAATGGCAGTGAATCATTATCTAAGGCAAGTTGTTCTATATCGCCATTTTGATAATTGTCATAAGTATTTTGAAGTACGTCTAGTTGCTGCTCAGCAGTAGTTAGTTCAGCATTAGCTTTACTCAACTGACTATTAATTTTGTCTTCTTGCTCGTTAAAGTTATTCTTTAAGCTGGTGACTTTATCACGCAATGTCTTATCACTAGCTTGTAAGTCAGCACGCTTAGTTTTACTTTGCTCTAAATCTTGCGTCAATAATGGAGTAAGTTGCAGTAATTGAGCTTCGATCGTATTTAAACTAGCCGCAATTTGCTCAACATCATGATGCTGTTGCTCTAATGAACTTAAACGCATCGACTGACGCATTTGTTTAATCCATTCACGCGCTTTAGTATTTTTTACGCGTGTGGTCGGCTGAACCAAACCATCTTCTTCAAAAATAGCCGCCAGCATAGTTTTTAGCGTGTCCATCTTGCCTTCTTTGGCATGAACAGCACTGACAAGTTTTTCAAGATGACGAATTTTATGTTTTGGAGCAACTAGGGAGTAACGTGCTGCTAATTGTCGTAATCTGATGCCATCTTGAGTGTTACCACGTAATGATGTCACATCGTTTTGAATAATAGCGCGATACTCACTGGTCGCATTAATTTTTCGAGACGGTCTAATCCCTAATGTAGTCAACTGAGTTAACCACTGTTCGGGTTCATAGGCCTTCACTTTGCCATTGGTTGTTTTATAAAGCAGTTGTTCTTTGTTGTAAGGCGCATCAACAAATCTATATTGAACAC
>Ga0209395_1004739_pt1 | contig 15743 bp, 16 predicted proteins | sample GOMGulsemesocosm_3_FD_184635 | JGI IMG/M metagenome (GOLD analysis project Ga0209395, IMG submission 184635) | Methane-oxidizing microbial communities from mesocosms in the Gulf of Mexico - GOM9D Gulf of Mexico (SPAdes) (version 2) | ecosystem: Environmental > Aquatic > Marine > Cold seeps... | reverse complement strand
CTACAGTAAAAGGAATATTGATAGCTTCCGCAACACTGAGCACCATGTTTTTAAGTGTCTTTCTGCGCTCTTCCGTGGCAGAAATATCTAAAAACACCAATTCGTCAGCGCCATTTTCACTGTATAACTTCGCGAGTTCTACGGGATCTCCTGCATCTCTTAAATTCACAAAATTGACTCCTTTTACGGTACGTCCATTTTTAATATCTAGGCATGGAATTATTCTTTTTGCTAACATGTTTTAGTTGTTGGTTGTTAGTTGATGGTTAAAATAAATCCTTCCAATTGTTTTAGGCTGATTCTATTTTCATAAATCGCCTTTCCGATGATTGTTCCTTCACAACCCATTTCTGCTAATTTTGGTAGCTCGTCAAATGAGGAGATTCCACCGCTTGCAATCAATTTAATTCCTGGGCATTGTGCAATGATTTTTTTATACAAATCGAAAGAAGGCCCTATAAGCATCCCATCTTTTGCAATGTCCGTACAGATGACATATTCAATGCTTTTTTTCATGTACTTTTTAATAAAGTCCACTAAATCCAAGTCACTTTCTTCCATCCAACCACTAATGGCGATTTTTTCATCATTAGCATCTGCTCCTAAAATCATTTTATTAGCTCCGTATTTGACAATCCACTCACTAAAGAGCGCTTCATTCTTTACAGCAATACTTCCTCCGGTAATTTGTTGTGCGCCACTCTCAAAAGCTATTTTTAAAGACTCATTATTTTTGATTCCTCCACCAAAATCGATACTTAAACTCGTTTTTGTTGCTATTTGTTCTAAAACCTTATAATTGACAATAGTATTTGATTTTGCCCCGTCCAAATCCACTAAATGCAGACTTGTGATACCATGGGCTTCGAATTGTTTTGCAACCTCTAAAGGCGATTCACTGTATATTTTTTTTGTACTGTAGTCTCCTTTAGACAGTCGTACACATTTTCCATCTATAATATCGATTGCTGGTATTATTCTCATGGTATTTTTTTATAAATTGATAAAATTCTCTAATATTAAAGCTCCTGCTTTTCCACTTTTTTCTGGGTGAAATTGAACTCCATAAAAGTTGTTGTTTTGCAAAGCAGCCGCATAATTCATTTCGTAATTACAAACGGCAATTTGCTGTTGAGTACTCGGCACATAATAACTATGTACAAAATACTGGTATTCCATTTCTTTTATTCCTTTAAACAAATCAGCGTTCAAATTTGAAATTTGATTCCAACCAATCTGTGGTACTTTTACAGCATTAGAAAAACGAAGTACATCCACATTAAAAATCCCCATCCCGTTGGTAGCACCTTCTTCGCAGTAATTGCACATGAGTTGCATTCCTAGACAAATTCCTAAAACAGGTTGTTTTAATGTTGGAATAAGCGCATCTAAACCTGAACTTTTCAATTTCTCCATGGCACTACTGGCCTCTCCCACTCCAGGAAAAATGATTTTATCAGCTGCTTTAATTTCTGCAACATCGCTGCTTAAAACCGCATCAATTCCTAAGCGTTTAAAAGCAAATTGAATACTTTTTATATTCCCAGCTCCATAATCTATGATCACTAATTTCATTCTATTCTTTTTAAAGCATTCCTTTAGTACTTGGTAAAATCATTTTTTCTGGGTCGCGTTTTACAGCGGCTTTCATCGCTTTAGCAAACGCCTTAAAGATCCCTTCAATTTTATGATGCTCATTAGTTCCTTCCGCTTTGATATTTAAATTAGCAGCAGCTCCATCGCTAAACGATTTAAAGAAATGCATAAACATCTCCGTAGGAAGTTTCCCTATCATTTCACGTTTAAACTCGGCATTCCAAACCAACCAATTTCTACCTCCAAAATCCATTGTAACTTGCGCCAAACAATCATCCATTGGCAAACAAAACCCGTAACGTTCGATTCCTAATTTATTTCCAAGTGCCTTTTTAAATACTTCTCCCAAGGCAATTGCAGTATCTTCGATAGTGTGATGTTCGTCCACTTCTAAATCGCCCACTACTTTTATATCTAAATCCATCTGACCATGACGTGCGATTTGATCCAACATATGATCAAAAAACGGCAAGCCAGTACTGATATTCGATTTCCCTGTACCATCCAAATTCAGTTGGATATTAATATCCGTTTCATTGGTTTTTCTAACGACGCTCGCAGTCCTATTTGAAAGTTTTAAAAACTCATAAATTTCTTGCCAATCGGTAGTTTCTAATGACATACATCCGTTCAACTCACTACGGTCCACAGAGATTTCATCAGCTCCTAACAAGGAATTATCATTGATAAAAATTCCTTTTGCACCTAAGTTTTTTGCCAACTGTACATCCGTTAAACGGTCTCCAATCACAAAAGAATTTTCCATATCATATTCCTTAGAAAAATACTTTCCTAATAGTCCCGTATTGGGTTTTCTATTTGGTGAATTTTCTTTGGCAAATGTTTTATCGATATACACATCTTCAAACACCACCTTTTCGTTTTCAAAGGTTTGCATGATAAAATTATGAACAGGCCAAAAGGTGTTTTCTGGATACACTTCCGTACCTAATCCATCCTGATTGGTCACCATTACCAATTCAAAATCCAATTCATTGGCAATTTTTGCCATATAATAAATGGCTTTCGGATAAAATTCTAATTTTTCAAAACCGTCAATTTGCTCATCGGCAGGTTCTTTTATTAGTGTCCCATCTCTATCTATAAATAATACTTTTTTCATTGCTTGTTAGTTGTTGTTGGTTGCTGGTTAAAACAAACGTTGTAACTACTTTCGTGTAGTACGCCCTATATCCCATGTTCAGCAATTCTATATTCTTTTCTCTCTTCTCTTTTCTCTATTTTCTATTTTCTATTCTCTATTTTCTATTTTCTTGTGTCCTGTGTCCTATGTCAAAACTACAAAAGACTCCTCAGTGCATCAATCAGTAAGCTATTCTCTTCTTTTGTTCCTACAGTCAATCGCAAACAATTTTCACAATGCAATTGGTTTGTTCTATTTCTTACCACAATTCCTTTTTCTAAGAGCTGCTGGTATCTCAAATTGGCATCATCAACTTTAACCAATATAAAATTTGCATCTGTAGGGAATATTTTTTGAACAAAGGATATTTGTTCAAGCGCTTGTTGTAATTGGGTTCTATTAGTCAATATTTCAATGATCTCTGACTGTACATCATTGTATACCATCAATCGAGATAGTGCTTTTTCCTGGGTTAGTTTATTGACATTATATGGAGGTTTTATTCGATTCAACATACTAATAATTTCCTCGGAAGCATAACAAATTCCTAATCTAATTCCCGCCATTCCGTAGGCTTTGGACAACGTTTGAGTCACAATAACATTTGGAAACTGGTTTAGTTTTTTTAAAAAACTAGCTTGGGTAGAAAAATCGATATAGGCTTCATCTACCACCACAATTCCATTAAATTCAGCAATCAATTGTTCCATTTTTTCTTGCTCAAAAGCATTCCCTGAGGGATTATTGGGAGAACATATAAACAGCAATTTATGGCTATCATTCTGAACCTCCTTTACCTTTGAAACCTCAATTTCAAAATTAGAAGTTAACGGAACTTCACTGATAGAAACATCATTTAGATTCGCCAATACTTCATACATCCCATAAGTAGGAGGCATTGTAATAATGGCATCCTTCCTAGGATTACAAAAGGCTCTAAAAATCAAATCTAACACTTCATCACTTCCATTCCCCAATAATAACTGAGAGATCTTGACCCCTTTTTGACTCGCCAACAACTCTTTTACTTTTTGTTGATATGGGTCTGGATACCTATGTACATCCGATTTAAACGGACTTTCATTCGCATCTAAAAAAACCAATGACGTTGCATCACCCTGAAACTCATCCCTTGCAGAAGAATATGGCTTCATATTTTTTACATTTTCCCTAAGTAAATTATTGAGTTGAAACATGACTTAATTTTTATTTTTTAAACTATCCAATCGTAAGGTTACGGCATTTTTATGGGCAAATAAACCCTCTGCTTCCGCCATTATCTCAATAGCAGGTCCAATTCCCTGAATTCCTTTTTCTGAAATTTTTTGAAAAGAAATTGCTTTTTGAAAGGCATCCAAATTCACTCCGGAATAGGCCTTGGTATATCCATTAGTCGGTAAGGTATGATTGGTTCCTGAAGCATAATCCCCCGCACTTTCCGGAGTATAGTTCCCTAAAAACACAGACCCAGCATTTTCTATTCCTTGGCAGAAAAAATTATTATTCTCCGTACAAACAATAAAATGTTCAGGACCGTATTCATTAATTAAAGCTAATGCAACGGCATCGTTTTTCACCAATATCAATTTGGAATTTGCAATGGCTTGCTGCGCGGTATCCCTTCTTGGTAATTTTTGCAATTGCACAATAATTTCCACACTTATTGCCTCTAATACTTTTTTCGAGGTGCTAACGCAAATAACTTGACTATCCGCTCCGTGTTCCGCCTGACTTAATAAATCCGCCGCAACAAATACTGGATTTGCACTTTCATCGGCAACTACTAATAATTCACTTGGTCCAGCAGGCATGTCAATAGCAACGCCATATTTGGTAGCCAATTGCTTAGCTACGGTAACAAACTGATTTCCGGGTCCAAATATTTTAGACACTTTAGGGATGGATTCTGTTCCAAAAGTTAACCCGGCAATGGCTTGTATTCCTCCTACTTTTAAAACTTTGCTTACACCACATAATTTCGCAGCATACAAAATAGCTGGGTGAATTTTTCCTTCTTTATTTGGAGGGGAACAGAGAACGATATTTTTACAACCCGCAATTTTTGCAGGGCAAACGAGCATTAAAACCGTTGAAAACAAGGGGGCAGAACCACCAGGGATATATAAACCTACATTGGTAATTGCCCTTTTTTCTTGCCAACAAAACACTCCTTTTGAAGTCGTAATTTTCTCCGTATCGGATACTTGAGCGCTATGGAATTTTTCTATATTGGATTTTGCCAAGCGAATGGCCTCTTTCAATTCCTGCGGAACAAGGGAAATACAATCTTCAAACTCCTTCTCGCTTACTAAGATGTCTTCCAAAACAACACTGTCAAACTTTTTAGTATACGCTTTAATAGCAGCATCTTTATTTGATTTTACATTTTCAAATACATCTGCCACTACATCTTCGATATCTGCAATTGATTGCGTTGGGCGTTTAAGCAATTGATTCCAAGTCGCCTTTGCAGGATTTTTAATTATTTCCATAGCCATATTTTTATAAAACCATTTTTTCTATAGGTACTACTAAAATTCCCTCAGCTCCTTCGTTTTTTAAGGCATCAATTACATTCCAGAACGAATCTTTCTCTATCACTGTGTGAATAGAACTCCATCCTTCTTCCGCCAAAGGCAATACTGTAGGACTTCGCATTCCTGGGAGTAATTTAATAATACTAGCCACTTTATCATTGGGAGCATTCATTAAAATATATTTGCTTTTTTTACCTTTCAATACCGATTTGATACGGAACTGTAAGGTATCTAAAATTTCTTGTTTAGCCGCAGTTAAATTCGATGAAACTGCCAACACAGCTTCACTTACTTGCATCTCTTCTACCTCTTTTAAATTGTTCTTAAACAAGGTGCTACCACTAGAAACGATATCACAAATAGCATCCGCCAGTCCAATGTTTGGGGCTATCTCCACTGATCCATTAATCACGTGTAAGTCTGCTGTCACTCCTTTTTCTGCTAAATACTTCTTTACTGTATTAGGATAAGAAGTCGCAATACGCTTTCCTTCCAAATCCTTTACCGAGTTATAAGTTACGTCTTTGGGAACCGCCAGAGAAACACGACATTTAGAAAAACCTAACTTCTCTACCACATTGATTTCATCTCCTTTCTCCACCAAAACATTTTCACCAATAATGGCAATATCCACCACATTATCACGTAAATACTGAGGAATATCCCCGTTCCGTAAATAAAAAACTTCCATAGGAAAATTCCTTGTCGTTGCTTTTAATTGATCCTTTCCATTGTCTACAGAAATACCACAATCTTTTAATAATTTTAACGAATCTTCATTCAATCGACCCGATTTTTGTACTGCTATTCTTAATTTTTCCATCTAATATAGGTATAAAAAAAAGTCCCTCCTGAAATATCAGGAAGGACTTTTATATGTTATTTGTGTTTAATTCAATACATATCTAGCTCACCCGATGTTGGTCAGAGAAAAAGCGATGTGTATGATGAATTAAATTGTACATGTTCTATTTATTGATGAGCAAATATAAATGATTTTATTTTTAACAAACAAGTAATTTTCAGGATTTTTACGAATTACTCATGAGTTTAACAAAAACCATGAAAAATGTATGGTATTTAACAACTGACAATACTATATTAATAGCAGAAAGTCTATTATCTCTTCTCTATTGTCTATTGTCTATTCTTGTCTCTTGTCTCTTGTCTCTTGTCTCTTGTCTCTTGTCTCTTGTCTCTTGTCTCTTGTCTAAAAAGTACTACTTCACCAATGTCTCCAAATAATGTGATTCAATATTATAAGCCTCTTTTAAGCCTTTAATTTTAGTATCAATTGTAGATGCATCCATATTTTTATTTGACTTCGTCCCTACAAGCATAACATTTTTACGGGTATGTTCGTTGCTGATAAATTCAAATACCATGGTTTGATAGCTATTTTTTTCCAATATCAGGGCTCTGATGGTATCGGTAACCATTTCAAACTGACGTTCTTTAAAGATTCCGTACTTCAATAGTGGACTCTCTTGTGTAATTCCTTTCACTTGCTGACGTACTTGTTTGTGACAACAAGGAGCACAAATAATCAATGCGGCATTAGCCACCAGCCCTTTGTAAATAGCGTCATCTGTAGCAGTATCACAGGCATGTAAAGCGATTAAAATATCAATTTTACTATTGTCAAACTCCTCAATTCTTTGGGCTACAAAGTTCAGTTTATCAAAACCACATTTATCCGAAATATCGTTGCAATAATCTACCAAATTCTGACGTAATTCAATTCCAGTAACCGAGGCTGAATGTTTTTTTGTGTTTACTAAATAATCATACAAAGCAAAAGTTAAATAGCCTTTACCAGATCCCATATCAACAATATTGATATGTTTTGGTAAATGCGCATTCTTTAGTAAGCCCTCTATAATCTCCAAGTACTTATTAATTTGACGGAATTTATCCGCCATTTTAGGAATCACTTTATCATTAGCGTCAGTAATACCCAAATAACGAAGATAAGCTCCCATTTGGGCACGTTTCTCTTTAGGTTTGTCATGTGTTTCAGGTAACTGAGTTTTAAAACTAGCCGCGGTAGAACGGTATGTAATTTTCTTCTTTTTAGAGACAAAAACTAATAAATCACCAGACAACATAAATAAGGTCGCTGTTCTAAAACTTTCTGTCATTAAGATCTCTAATTCCTCGCAAGCCTCCTCATAGGTATAGTTTTTTACTTGGTCATTAGTTGTATAATGATAGGTGAATTGGAACATTTCTTCGTTTTTAATACGTACCAATCGTATGTATACATTTGGTAGTCCGTCCCCTTTTCTATTAGGCTTACTCAAAGTCAGTTTTACAAAATCTGAATTGTTTAAGCTTTCTTTTAGCGTCGTATATAATTGTTCTAATGTTTCCATGGCGCAAAATTACGGATATAATATGGGATCTAGGCATGGAATAAAGAGAATTTGATGTCCCAAATAATTTTCAAAAAGAGCGCGCTTGCTGCTGTTTGTACTACAAAGTTTATCAATATTTTTTTCAAAAAAAAAGCCAAATTCAACAAGTGAATTTGGCTTAAATTTATAATTTAATAGGTTTAATTATCTGCATCTAAATAATCAGGAATTCCATCTCCGTCAGTGTCATCATTGCTCAAATCTCCATCGCCATTGGCATCTTCATCTTTGGTAAGGATTCCATCACCATCATCATCGCTATCTCCAAAATTAGGGATTCCATCTTCGTCAGTATCATCATTATAAATATCACCGTCGTTGTCTAAATCTTCATCTTTGGTAGCTACGCCATCTCTATCGTGATCTGCCGTATTTACAGCCATTAATTCAATCTTAAAAACTAAGGGTGAATTTTCAGGAATAATACTTTGTGCGAAATTTTTATATCCCAGTCCTGAAGGAAAGAATATCCAACCAGCACCATTATTTTCAAAATCAAAAGACTCATCTTCGTTCACAACAATTTCTCCAGCGTTAAAATTTGTAAATCCATGAGACCAACCTGACACTACACCTAGTAAGTCAAACCAAATTACAGTGCTTCTCGAATCAAAAATAGTACTATCTAATAAAGACCCTCTATAGGTAGTTAATACAGAATCAACTTTCGTTGGAGCTGCACCTGCGCCATCAGCAGTTTTTAAATAATATAGTTTATAAGCAATATCGTCCAAGGTAACATTTTGAATAGACACTTGATCTGTCAATGGAATTTGCTCTTCAGTTGGTGCCGCACCTTCTACATCACCAATCGTCCAAATTTCACCATCACTGTGTAAGTAATGCTCGTCAAAATACGTTAATAAAGCTGCATCATCGGTAACAGCTTGTGCTGCCGCATCAAAATTATCATCACTACTACTAGAGCTACTACAAGCCAAGCCCAAAAAGGCAACGCTACATAAAACTACAATGTTTTTTAATTTCATCTTTTATTTTTTATCTATTCTATTCAGAAAACAAATTTCAATACCTTATGCTACAAAAGAGTTCAAAGGCAACTTCATTTTCAATGTTTATTACGCCGCAAGATAGTATTTTCATATCTTTGTTAAAAGAGAAAAAATAAATTTTAACTTTTTATGAGAATTGATAAATATTTATGGTGCATTAGAATGTTCAAAACACGTAGTTTGGCCACTGATGCATGCAAAAAAGGACATATAAAGATTGATGGAAATAATCAAAAACCTTCGAAAGTACTTTTTGGAAATGAAGTTCTATTGGTCCGAAAAAACCAAATTAATTATAAAATGTCGGTCTTGGACATCCCTAAAAATCGCGTAGGCGCCAAATTAGTGGATTTATATAGAAAAGATTTAACGCCCAAAGAAGAATTTGAAAAGCAGGAATTCTTAAAATATTCCAAAGATTATTACCGCAAAAAAGGTGCGGGTAGACCCACAAAAAAAGACCGTAGAGAAATAGACGAATTTACCCATGAAGAATAACTTTACACAAACTTTTTGGGACAGTAAATATGAATCTCCTGTCTTAGGTTGGGATTTAGGAGCTATTTCACCGCCTCTGAAGAAATATATAGACCAACTCACGGATAAAAGTATTTCTATTTTAGTGCCAGGTGCAGGAAACGGCTACGAAGTGGCTTATTTACATACCCAAGGCTTTACCAATGTGACTGTGGTAGAAATTGCCCAACAGCCATTACTGAATTTGGAAAGGCAATTGCCCGATTTTCCAAAAAGCAACTTCATTCATACAGATTTTTTTGAGCATGATGGCCACTATGATTTGATTCTAGAGCAAACCTTTTTTTGTGCTTTAACTCCAGTGTTAAGAGAATCGTATGTCATGCAAATGCATTCTTTACTAAAACCATTGGGGAAATTAGTGGGATTACTTTTTAATTTCCCTTTAGAAACAGAAGGACCACCTTTCGGAGGTTCACAAAAAGAATACGAACATTTATTCTCTAGAAAATTTAAAATTCACACCTTGGCTACTTGTTATAATTCAGTAGAAGAACGAAAGAATACTGAATTGTTTAGTATCTTTGAAAAAAATTAAGACTCCCATGGAAAGATCAATTATTCTGAATGATGCCCAAATTAAGCATAAAATCAAGCGTATCGCCTATCAGATATATGAAGAAAACGTACATGAGTCTGAAATTATTTTAGCAGGTATCAATGGAAATGGTTTTGTTTTTACACATAAAATAGCAGCCGTTTTACGAGAAATATCTCCCTTAATAGTTCGTGAATGCGAGGTGTATATTGACAAAAAAAATCCTATTGGAAACGTTAGCACCTCCTTAGAAGCTGGTGAATACAAATCAAAATCCTTAGTATTGATTGACGACGTCTTAAATTCTGGTACTACATTGATCTATGGAATTAAGCATTTTTTAGAAGTTCCTTTAAAACAATTTAAAACAGCCGTTTTAGTGAATAGGAATCATAAAAAATATCCTGTAAAAGCAGATTTTAAAGGGATTTCTTTGTCTACTTCATTGAGAGAACACATAGATGTAGTCTTTAAAAACGATGTTGCCACTGTGTACTTAAACTAAGGTATTCTATAATTTCTAAGACGATCGTGTCGATGGATTTGTTATCCACGGCAATGGTTTTTTCTGCTCTATTGTAAAAGAATCCTCTTTCGAATAAATGCTTGCCTATAAATTCTTCAAGTTTATCCAAACCGATTGTTTGAATAAGAGGTCTGGTGGACTGCTCTTTCTTTAAACGTTCGAATAAGGTAGGAATGGTGGCCCTTAAATACACCGAAGTGCTATTCATATTAATGATGTCCATGTTCTCCCCAAAACAAGGAGTACCACCTCCCAAGGAGATAATATCATGTTCAGTATCGCTCATAAGCTCGCTCAAATACAAGGTTTCTATTTTTCTAAAATAAATTTCTCCTTTTGTATCGAATATTTCTTTTACCGTAGCGGCTTCCTTCATTTCAATATACGCATCTAAATCCACAAATTTAAGCTTCAATTTGCTAGCTATTTGCTTTCCTATCGTAGATTTTCCACATCCCATGTATCCCAAACATACCAATTTCATACCTTCTCTATTTTTTTTACAAATAATTTTCATCTCTTAATCTCACCATATCATTGGAGCACAAAAACTTAGCATTGTCACTTCCTTGTTGCGATGAATTATATTACAAATATCCATAAAAAAACTTTAAAAACACTTGTTATATTGCTTTTACATTGTATATTTGCAACCGCAATCACGCATTGCTAATGACCTGGTAGCTCAGTTGGTAGAGCACCTCCCTTTTAAGGAGGTGGTCCTGGGTTCGAGCCCCAGCCAGGTCACAAAAAGTTAAGCTAATGCTTAACTTTTTTTGTTTAAATACTGCGCACGTGGCGGAATTGGTAGACGCGCCAGCTTGAGGGGCTGGTGGAGGAAACTCCGTGGAAGTTCGAGTCTTCTCGTGCGCACTTTTAAAGTGCTTCTTATACATTTTTCTACCGGCTATATTCAAGAACAATTTGTTTTTGAATTTTCTATCATCGAATAGCAAAAACTCTTATCAAAATAGCTACAAGTTAATTTTTTACAAATACATACTTAATCTTAGGTTCAGCATATTTAACACATAAAAAAATGCTCAAGGAGAAGTCTTTAAGCATTATGGAATTAAAAAACCGGCTGTTTTAAATAACAGCTTCGGGTTCTATAAATTAATTTGTTGGAATATAAATCGAAGTTCATTCGATGATAGCCTTGCATAAAACATTCAGATTAAAGAAAGGCGATCGTTCTTATGCACTTAGCAGCTAATAAATCTTCTTATTGTACAATTGGGGGTGTTTTCCAGGGATATCTTGGTAAAACTCTTGGATACCTTGCATGTCTTTTTCAAAGTCGCCTGAGAGATGGAATAAGCTTCCTATGCCAGCTACTTTTTTTGTGTAATCTAAGTAGCCCAAAGAAATAGGTAAGTTAGATTTCTGAGCAATGTGGTAGAACCCAGTTTTCCAACGTTCCACTTTTTTTCGAGTCCCTTCTGCAGGAACCAATAACATCATATGTTCAGATTCTTCCAAAATAGTTACGGCGTAGTCTACCAAATTATTTTTTTTCGACCTGTCTACTCCAATCGCCCCTAATTTTCTAAAGAAAGCACCAAGCAATCCTTTGGTATAGCTATCTTTTATAAAAAAGGCAATGGGAATTTCACATTTCCAAAAGAATGACATGGTATGAATAAAATCCCAATTAGAGGTATGAGGTGCCGCTACCATCACACATTTATCTGTCTTATATTCCGTAGGAAACACATAGCTCCAGCCGCTAAAAAACATGACAATAGTACCAAACATCTTTTTCATAATTCTCAATTTAAATTGTTCCTATTTCAGGAGCGTCGAAATTACTAAACTTTTTAGGACTAGCGCTTATTCCTCTTCAAAATGTTCTTTATTAAATCCAATAAGAAATAATTTCTCTTGAGCTCTTGTAATCGCCGTGTACAACCACCTAAAATATTCTACTCCTTGTCCTTCGGGTAAATAAGGTTGTTCTACGAAAACTGTTTTCCACTGTCCCCCTTGTGATTTATGACAGGTTACCGCATAAGAAAACTTTACTTGCAGTGCGTTAAAATATTTATTGTTTTTAATTGCCAACATGCGTTTGTAATTGGATTTTTCCTCTGCATAGTCCAAAGCTACTTCTTGATAGAGTTTATTGGACTCCTCATAGGTAAGCGAAGGTGTTTCTGAACTCAGTGTATCTAGTAAGATTACAGTATCAAAAGGTTTTTGATCAGGATAATCTATCATACGAATTTTTACTTCTGCAAAACGGAAACCATACAACTCTTTACTTCCTCTAATTTCCAACACTTCACAGATATCACCATTGGCTATAAATCCTGCATCACTCGTATCATCAATCCAATAGTAATTATTTTTAACCACCATGATATAATCACCCGTCGAGATTTCACTTTCTTGTCCACGAATTTTACCACGTATTTGAGCATTGTATTGATTGGCCCTTTTGTTTGCTCGTACAATAAATGTTGTATCTTCTACTCCATCGTTATCATAAGCTACGGTTAAAGCATCCAAAATATCATAACCATCTACCAGTCTGACAACATCTGGATAGCCCATTTGAAACACAAAAGAAGCATAACCACCCGTATTCAAAATATGTCTTAATTCCGTGGCATTAATAAGGACGCCCGAATTTTGATGTTGCCTCATAACTTCTGTCAACTCAACTTCCGTTACATTCTTATTATAATGTAAAGACAAATTGTCCTTGACCAAGGCAGGACTCATATCTAATTTTACAGGAGGTAACTGTGCCGTATCACCAATTAATACTAATTTACAATTAACGCCTCCATATACATAATCAATCAAATCATCCAAAAGAGATCCGGTAGTCATAAATTGGTTTGTACTCGATTTGTCAGGAATCATGGACGCTTCGTCCACAAAAAAGATGGTATTTGTATGTTTATTGGGCTGTCGCACGAATTTTACCCCTCCATTAGACTCTTTTTTGGGATGGTACATTTTTTTGTGAATTGTATAAGCTTGCGATTTCGAATATCCCGAAATCACTTTGGCAGCACGGCCTGTAGGCGCTAATAAGACATATTTCTTCCCAGCACGCCATAAATTATTAACCACAGCACTAATGGTGGTGGTTTTTCCTGTTCCTGCGTATCCTTTTAATAAAAACACAGCGTTTTTATCACTTGAAAAAACAAAATCAGACAGCTTATCCAATAGTTCCTCCTGAGTATCAGTAGGTATAAATGGAAAGGACTTGGTAACGCGACTATAAAAATCGTTGGCGGTTTTAATCATACTTAAAATAAATTACAAATATACAAATTGATTTATGCTCAAAAATTTTTCTCATTGAAAAAAAAATGTAAATTTGCGTGTAATCAATTTAAATTTAAAAAAATGGTATTTTATATTATTGGAGCTATTATTTTAGTTGGAGTTATCGCATATGTTGCCGTAAACCATATACCTAAAAAATTACATTGGATATTATCAATCGTGCTACTTGCAACTGCTGGATATCTTTTGTTCTTAATTAACAACAGCATAATGGAGCCTCTTCGCTTCAATAAAGAAAAGAAAGTTCGCTACACTGAAATCATTCAAAAATTAAAAGTGATTAGAGATGCAGAAGTAGCGCACAAAACAGTTACTGGTGAGTACACTAAAAATGGTGAAGGTTTAATTCAATTTATCGATACTGCCCAATTTGCTGTAACTCAAACTCGAAATGAAGTAGTTTCAGAAAAAAGAGGTCTAATTACTGTAGATGTTGAAAAAAGAGTCATTGACACTATTGGATTTGAGCCTGTAAAAGCACTGTTTGCTGGTAAGGATTACCAAAACATGTTAAAAATAGAGGGTAAAGAAAATATAAAATTTATTTTTGCTGTTGATAGAATTCAAAAATTCGGAAATTTAACTGAAGCTGTATTTGAAGTAAAAGTTGATAAAAAAACTGTATTAGAAGGTTTAACCGACTATTTAATTCGTCAAGAATTAGAAGCTGCTACCGGAGACGAAGTTAGAGGTGCATTTATCTCTGTAGGTTCTCTTAATGAAATTAGTGAAAACGGTAACTGGCCTCCATATTATGACAAAGCTGATAAACAAGCGAAGAAACAATAAAGAAAATCTTAGCAATTTAAACCATTGCGATCTATCCATCCAACTTAGTTTGGATGGATTTTCTTTTTGTATAACTAAGCAATTCTCTCAGGAGATTATTGTCTTGGAGCAATATAAATTTGATCAAAAACCAAGCAACCCTTTTGAGCACTTAAAGTGTACTGAGTCGCTGATTGAATCTATTGCTGTTTTACAACAACCTTTTCATATCGTTAGGGTTTGCCATACAAATAATTTAGCTAGTTTGGTGCCGTTCTCTATTTTCGACAATACGTTACTTTCAAGTTATTTAGATTATAATATCCGTGTTTTGGCCGATGATTTTATCACCTATGATGAAGTTCATCATACCGATATCGTAAATGTATACGTACCATTTGTAAATTTCAATAATTTTGTACTTGAGAAATACGGTAGTTTTAATTATAAACATTCGGCTACCATTTTTATTCAAAGTGTACTTAAGCATACAAAAAACAGCTCTGAGCCTCTAGTTTATGTAACTTTGGAACATGGTTCTATGGAAATCATTGTACTCAAAGACAACCGTTTACAACTGTACAATTCCTTTAGTATTACTAGTAAAGAAGATTTTATTTATTATATATTGTTCACCACAGAACAGTTACAACTGAACCCAGAAGTATTTAAACTTGTACTCATGGGAACTATTTCAGAAAAAGATGCTTATTTTAAGCTCTGTAAAACCTATGTTAGACATGTACAATTAATAAATATGTCTACTGTAAATCAACCATTGCTTGACACAAGTACCAAGCAAGCCAATTTTAATTTAATACACTTACACGAATGCGTATAATATCAGGAATTCATAAAAGCAAAAGACTTACTGCTCCCAAAAAATTACCCGTCCGTCCTACAACGGATATGGCCAAAGAGGCCTTGTTTAACATCATCAATCATTTGTACTATTTCGATAGTATTAGTGTGATCGATCTATTTGCAGGTACAGGAAATATTTGCTATGAATTTGGATCGCGCTCTTGTACAAACATTTTGGCCGTAGATGCTCACTTTGGCTGTGTTAAATACATTAAGGACACCGCAAAAGAGTTGGATTTACCTATAGATGTAATTAAAAGTGATGTCTATAAGTTTTTAAATAAAACAAAATTAACAGCGGATATAATTTTTGCAGATCCTCCGTACGATTTTACACAAAAGCAATTTGAAGATATTGCAAACATCGTTGTAGAAAAACAGTTGGTAAAAGAAAACGGCTTGTTAATCATAGAGCATTCCAATCAAACAAAACTGGACGAGCATCCTCAGTTTAGTTATTCAAAAAGATATGGAGGTAACATGTTTAGTTTCTTCGA
>Ga0209395_1004738_pt1 | contig 15744 bp, 9 predicted proteins | sample GOMGulsemesocosm_3_FD_184635 | JGI IMG/M metagenome (GOLD analysis project Ga0209395, IMG submission 184635) | Methane-oxidizing microbial communities from mesocosms in the Gulf of Mexico - GOM9D Gulf of Mexico (SPAdes) (version 2) | ecosystem: Environmental > Aquatic > Marine > Cold seeps... | reverse complement strand
AATTAAAAAAGCCTATGAAAAAGCAGAAAATGCACAGCTGATTATCTTTCTAATCGATTCGAATAAATTTGCGCATTCTAGTGAGGTCTTTTTAACCGAAATAGCAACGATTAAGGAACGTTTTCCGAATAAACGCTTGTTGGTCATTGCCAATAAAATAGATACACTATCGTGTCACGACCAAGCGATTCTAGAGTCTGAAATAGCCGACTTAATTTTATTGTCTGCAAAACAAAAGATTGGCATAGACGAATTAAAGGCAGCACTGACCTCTTTGGTAAACACAGGTGCGTTGAGCAATAACGAAACCATTGTAACCAACTCACGTCATTTTGAAGCTCTGAACAATGCCTTAACTGCAATTAGCTCTGTGCAACAAGGAATCGACCTAGACATCTCTACAGATTTGTTTTCTATTGATATTCGTGAATGCCTACGTCACCTCGGAAATATCACTGGCGAATATGATGTTGACAAGGATATTTTAGGTCATATTTTCGGTAATTTCTGTATCGGGAAATAGATGTTAGTTTATTTGATGTAGCATAAATAGTAGTTTGTTTTAATTTATTACTTTTTAACGGTTCTTGAGCCTATTGAGAATTTATATCCAAACTGAAACTGATAAAATGCTTGATTATTGTCTTTACCAACATGATTAAACGTGCTTAAACGTGTAAAAACAGCTTGGTTTGGATTTTTGGTTGGATGATAAAACACTTCTGCTTGTCCTCTTACGACTGGTATAATATTACGTAAAATTTCTGTTGTATTAGAGTTTTTATAATCGTACTTAGAATAATCTATATGTATATTAAAACCAAAATTATTAAAGCGTTTGGTACTAAAACCAAGTCCTACACCATAACTAAATCCTTTAGCGTTTTCTAATATGTTATTTATATTTACTTGAGTTAATTGGTAGTTTAAAGTGCTATAAATACTTGCTTTAATCGGAAAACTTTTATGCTTAACCTGAAATATATTAACATTGGCCCCTACCTTTAAAAATCGTTTTTCAATAAGATCTAAATTGGTTGTAAAATTAGTTGCTGGTATGCTAACTATTTTATCACCTTCTTCGAACCTATTATAGGTAATATTAGTGGTTATTGAAGGTAAAAACTCCCATTGTGCTTGTGTAATTCCTATTGGACGTGGAAAGGGAAATACATAAAACTTTGCATTCGCTTCTATACTTACTAAACCATTATTACCCTCGCCAAACAGTGATAAGAAGTCTGTATAGGTTCTAAACTCAACAATTTTATCTAAATAGGTTTTTTGTTTTATTTGGTAGGCTGCTGGAGCTATTTTATTAGTAGGAGCCCCATTAATATCATTCTTTGGCAATTCTAAAGTTAAATCGTGAGGAATAAAATGATTGCCTGTTTTATAGTTATAGCTCATAACATCGCTAAGCCTGATAAATAAATTTCCGAGTTCGTTATTTTTAGTTACTTTATTATTTATTATACTTTGTTTGTAAAACAGAATATTCTCTTTCGCTTTGGTAGCGAAATACATAAAACTAACACCAATATGATTCTCAAATGTATGGGTATTCCCCTGATAACCCACCGTTACCCGAATATTCGTAAAACTACCATCTCTTAATTCTAATTCAATTTTTTTGAACGTGTATTTTTTATTAGAATCAACCATTTTTGAGTCTTTTTTAGAATCCTTTTTTTTAGCCTTGTATAAAAAATAAAATTCTTCGTGCTCCTTTGGTATGGTAATATCTCCAAAATAACTTTCTTCATTAGTATTGCTTATTACCTCTTTTAAGACTCTACCTTGAGGTGTATTATTATCTATAAAGTTTTCTGTTATTATTTGATCCTTGCCAAAATAACTATACACTACCGTTTCGGTTTCTTCCATTTTAAGGCTTTCATCTTTTGCTAATGGTGCACTAGCTGGAAACCATTTCTTAATAGAATCCTTAACAAATTTAAGCTCTAAACAAACCATTTTATAGTTTAAAAATGTGCTATAAATCGCGTGTAAAGAATCGTTATGTACAGCGTTTCTTTTAAATAATGAATCTATTTTTTTTAAACTGTTGGCAGTAATAACCTTTTTTAAATTATTTATCTCATTTTTATTTGTGCTTAAAGCATCGTTATAAACTTTATAGGTTTCATGTAAGCTTATTATTTTCTCTTTACAATTAAGGTCTTGAGCATTTAAAGTAAGTGACAAACAACATAAGCAGTAGGTTAATAATAGCTTTTTCATAATATTTTAGATTGGTTCATAAAATTTTGTTCTATTTAAAAAATTGCTTTTTAAGAAAAAGCACATGTTTTAAAACCTTCATCTTTATCACACAAAGATTTTACTCTATACTCTGTTATCAACATATAAAATATTCCAATCGAGCAACGAGCACATTGGTTCTAAAAAGTGATTCATATTAGTAGCAGCTTTTTTCATTTCTTAGTCACACAAGTAACAAAAAGTACCCCCGCTATAAAATACCTAGTAATAGGTATCTTATAAACATAATAAAACTACGGAGCTAGTTAACTTACTTTGTTCGTTCTTTTCTGCAGCAATCACCGTTACAACCAACATTAATTATTAAGTTTCTCGTCACTCCATTGTTGCTCTGTCGAAATGACGTCACAAATGGATGGTTGTTGGAAATTCAACACAGACAACCGTACCGTCATTGGAGGTTTTTTCACCTAAAACATAGTTACTTTTTAAAATGGGAGAAGGAAGTTTCCAAAGAGTGCAACGGTCTGGAAATGTGGGCGAAAAAGTGGCGATTGTTTTACTAAAAAATATCCTAAGGCTAGATTTTTTGATTCTTTTTCAGCGATGAAAAACGAATGAAATATTGTTATCATGAGATTTCTCTTCACTCATACTTCGTTCTGCCGAAATGAGAAAAAGATCTATATAGCGTACACGAAAAAAGGCCTACTCATACTGATTAGGCCTTTAAACAACTTATTATATATATAATAAATCACCATTGTTTTTGATTGGTTGTTAATCCTTGGTGTAGCCATTTAACACCAGTTCCTCCACCATTAAAGGTAGCATCTCCCAAGTTGTTTTCATTCCCACTTGCGTGATGATAAGAAGTTTCTGGTATCCTTTTATATGTTGCTCTTACATTTGATGCCGTAGTAAATGCCATATACCCTGTTGCTGTGGTAGCATTTGCGTTTCCTTTTAACACAAAATAAAATGTTCCTCCATTATTTTTAATACTTGTTGGCAACGTGCTGCCTAAATTCACAAAACCACTATGATTGGAAGTGCTCGATTGCTTTACTTGCGCCTCAGTTGTGACTGATGTATTTTTAGAATGCCCCGTATTATTATGTGATTCAGACTCATACTTAAAAGCAAAAACATAGCTCCCACTTGGCACTGTATTTACTGAACTAATAGTTGCTACAGTAAACACGCCTCGTGCTCCAACTTCTGTTTGCACCGAACTATCAAATTCTGCTTCGCTAGCTCCGGTTACATTCACATTATTTAGCTTAGTTGCCAAATTATCATATTCCGCTTCTGTTATGATAACCCAATTAGCATCTGCAGCGTTGGCATAAGCCGTTTTCGATGTTGATAATAAAAACTCAATGTCATCCATGTCATTTAAATTAATCGTTACAATTGCACTCTCCATAATTACACCATCAGTTACATCTACCGTTGCCGAAATTACTGGGTTGCTTTCAAAGTCAAACGTAGCTGCATCAGCAATGGTTAACTCACCTGTTATAGCATCAATTGCCAATGCACCATTTGGACTTTGGTTGGCAATATTAAAAGTTACAGTACCTGTATTTGACAGGCCAGATACCGCACCAATTAAAGTGCCTTGCTCTGAGTTTTCATCAATACTTTTGATGAAGTTTTCAGTAGTTATTATGGTTGCTATTTCATCTTTACTGCAACTAACCATTGTTGCAGTTAGCAACACCATAAGTACTCCTTTTTTTAAATTTTTCATTTTGTTTTATTTAATTTCGAGCAAAATAAATGAATTATAAAGCGTGCAGAATAAAACGTTTTATGAACAGCAATTTGGGTTTGTAAATAAGGATAAACCCCTTAAAATAAGGCAATTTATATAGTGATGTTTTTAATAAAAATTAAAATATTTTTTTAAAAGGCATAGTTAAAACTACTTTGGTTCCTGTAGCCTTTTCGTTTTTATACAAATCTTCTATACGATACCCGATGTTCTGATTGTATTGTTTTTTAAAAATTTGCATTCGTTTTTCAATAGCACTTAAGGCAAATGACACATGATGATTGCCCTGTCGACTTGCTATTTCCGCCGCTTTCTTTCTACCGATACCATTATCGGTAATTACACAACGTAAGGAGTTCTCAACAAAGGTAAAGCAGATGTTAAGTTGTTTCTCACCTGTTCTATGTAACAATCCATGTACTAGCGCATTTTCTATAAATGGTTGTACTAATAGAGACGGCACTTCCAAGTTTTCCATTCCGTCATAATCTATTACATAGGTAAACACTTCTCCAAATCGCAGTTTTTCTAATTGTAAATACACTTTTAAAAAGTCTAATTCTTTTTCTATAGAAATAAAATCTTGACTGGAATAACTTAAGGTGTTTCTAACCAATTGCGCAAACATCACGATATAATCGTAAGAGGCCTCGGTATCTTGTTTTAAAATTAAGTCTTGAATAGAGTTTAAAGCATTAAAAATAAAATGAGGATTCATTTGAGAACGCAATGCAGTTAAGTTTAAATTGATCAACTCATTTTTCAATGAAATTTTTTCTAATTGCGTAATCCGTTCTTTCTCTTTGGTTTTTATTTTTTTTCTAAAATAGAAAATAACACTCCCAAGAATAAGCATTGAAGCTCCTAAAATAAACCACCAAGTTTCCCAAAATGGTTTTCTTATTAAAAAATGAAGTTCTTTTATTTTCGTGAAATCTGTTATATTCTCTACAATAGGCTGCACTTGAAATGTAAAATTACCTGGAGGTAAACTACTATATTTTACCGAGTTAATACCCATATCGGTAGTGATCCAATTGTTGTTATATCCTTTTAACCGATAGCTGTATTTTTCTTTTTTATTGTATAAAAAACCATTGACGTTAAACCCAATTTTTATGGAGTTTTGATTGTAATCTAACCTATACATTGAAGTAATTACCGTATCCTTTTCATTAATTTCTACAGCATTAAAATATACTTCAGGGTTTTGAATTTTAAATGATTTGTCTCTATTTATAGAAAACAATCCTTCGTTCGACGAAAAATACACTTTGTTTTCAAGGATTTCTATACCAGAGATATCGTAAGACACAACGCCAACTCCTTTAGTTAATGTTCTTAATTTGGTCGTATTAACATCCAATAATTGTATGCTATTATCTAAAGCAATCCATAATTTATTTTGATCTGCTTTTATTTTTTGAACCTTATTAGATGTTAAGCCGTTTGCCATTGTATAATGATATATTATAGTATCATTCTTGATTCCGTAAATGCCATCTTTAAAGGTTGCAGCCCAAACAATACCATTTGAAGTTTCGGTGATTGATTTGGTATATATGGGTTTTTTTTGATGTAAAATTTCGATAGCTTTCCAAAGGCTATCATACCGAATTAAATGATCTACATACCCAATGTAAACAGACTTCTTATCCTTATGATAATGAGACGCATAGGTTCTTTTCCCTGTTGATATGTAATTATTTTGGCTATTGAAATTATTATTTTCTAATACGTTCACTCCCCTATTACTCGTGTAAAGCAATTTATTATTTTCGAGTCTGGTTAAACTTTTTGCCGTCAGAAACCCTTTAATTTTTGTTGGTTTTAATGTTTCATAGTTTAATAGATAACTATTAAAATCTTTACTGACAAAAACAATGTTCTTTTTTGAGTCGTAAATAAGCGTCGAAACTCTATCTTTTGTTGGTAAATTCACTATAGTTTCTTTATTACTCTTTACATTATAAAACCCAACATTTCCATTTGTAGTTCCAAAAACAAGTGTACTATCATTTACAACATCTAAACTACTTATATTTCTTTTTTGTGCTTTTGTAAAACAATTTTCAATATAAATATTGGGGATAACATAAAGTCCATCATTTAAAGTGGTTAGCCAAAAATTTGCTTCTTTATCTTTAAGAATTTTAGTGACATTTTTGTCTTTTAAAAACCGTTGTTTTAATCGAAAATGATTTTCCATAAACGCATACACCCAAACACCAGAATTTGTAGCAATCCAAATTTCGTTATCATTCTCAAATATTGTGTAGATTCTCTCTTTGGCAACAGCTTCAAACCCTTTTATTTGTTTGACACTTTTTTTAGAGATATCGAACTGAAAAAAAGTATTTGTAGACAAGCTCTTATGAAATAAAAAAAGAGACGATGCTACTTTAAAAATTCTAGACTTGCCTTCCTGAATATATTTTCCGTTTTTATCTCTTAGCGATACTTTTGTTTGTAATATGGGTTTAATGGTATTATTAGAAATTCTATAAATAGAATCTAACGCTCTAAAGTAAACATCGTTCTTTAGTTTAAAAGGAATCCCGTGTTTATTACTGGCTATAGAACTATAGGTTATCAATTTTGTTTCGAGATCGATTTTATGTATTTTCCCTTCAACAAAGACCCACAAATAGTTGTCCATTACGACAAAATCTGCTAATTGTCCTTTTAACTGCTCACTTAAATCTATAAAAAGCTGTAATTTCTCATCCTGTATATAAAAAAATTGACCAGAAGTATTATTACACCAAATACGACCAAAATCATCTTGTTGCCCATTAAATACTGATAATCCACGTTGCGCTACATTGGTATAACTTTTAAAAATCTTTCCATCATACCTAAAAAAACCTTTATCTGCACATAACCAAATATATCCCTTATCATCTTCTAAAATGTCGTAGAATTCTTTATCTGGCACACCGCTTTCTTCTGAAAGATGCACAAAAACCGGCACTTGTGCTTCCATTAAAAATGAAAGGAAGAACAGTAGTAATAGGGATATATTTTTAGTCAATAGAACTTATTGTTTTATAGCTAAGAGTTTTTTCGAAATCCGGTAACCTAACCCTAGAAACTTTTGCAATGATAGCGCCATTTGCCAACGTAATATTTAGTGTTGTTTTATTCAATAGTTCGCTATAATCTAAATTGATAATCCACGCTCTATGTGAACGAAAAAACGCCGTTTCTTTTGGCAACACTTCTTCAAAATATTTCAAATTTTTACTCGTTGTGATTGTTTTTTGTCTTTCCAAATGTATTTTACTGTACGCCCCATCTGCTTCAATTGCAATTATTTCATCTAAGGCAACAATTCGTCTATTGCCCAATTCGGGAATTATAATTTTCTTATACTCCTTTTCTTTTATGGTTTTTAGCAATGATTTATAATCAATCAATTCTGCTTGTTTCGCTAATTTATCTTCTAGTTTTTCTAGTGTCAATCCTAGTTTTTTTCTATCTATAGGTTTTACCAAATAGTCAATAGCATTCAATTCAAACGCTTTTATAGCGTATTGATCATAGGCAGTAACAAAAATAATTTCAAAACCAATATGCTCAAAAAAATTTACAATTTCATAGCCTGCATAATTAGGCATTTGAACATCTAAAAAAACTACGTTCGGAGTTAGTTCTTTTATTTTTTCAACACCATTTTCTAAATTAGTACAGGTAGCAACAATTTCTATATTAGAAGCGCTTCTTTTTAATAAATTGGTCAGTACATTTCTTGCACCTTGTTCATCATCTATAAGTATTGCTTTTATTTTAGCCATATTTACAAATATAGCAATAGATTGCTATTTACAACCATATGACTTTATGAATAGACAATTGGGTTTGTTAGCGATGACCATTCACTTAACCATTCAATAAAATAAATACTTAACGTAATATTTCAGAAATTTCAGTGGCTATCTCTTCTAAATCATGAGAGAAGGTATTCCTACAAATATTATTTTCTAAGAGCTCTTTTGATGCTAACATTTCATTTTTAGAAGTCCTATGCCAAATAGGAAGAATTATGTTTTTATCTACATCTTGATTGGCATTAATACATTCAATTCTTGCATCTTTAGTCTTTAACAAGTATTTTTTAGAAAGAAAAATAATAACCAAACTAGCATCTGCAAACATAGCTTTCAGTTGTTTTTTAGAGCTTTGTTCGTGAATACTTTTACCATAAACTTTTAAATTTCTCTCTTTCAAAGATGTAATTAATTCTAGTATCGTTTCATCTAAATCACTTGCATCATACGATATAAATATATCTTGCTTTTTGGTTGAATCATTTTTATAAAGTAAGTCACAAAGAGGTTTTAAAGACATTCTCTTTGATTCTTTTAAAAGTTGTATTTTTATCTCTGCACGTTGTAGTAAACGCACATATTCTTTATTTACAACATACCAATTGCTAGAAGTTGGTATTTGAAATACAAATGGAGAAATATTCATTAGGCCTCCGAAATAATTAAATTTCATGTTTTTTTGAAACCGTTCATAATTAGTTTGATCTACTAAAAATGCATTCGTATCAGTATAATTTGTTGATATTTCTATGATTTCTCCAGCACTCACATGCCCTAAATTGTATTTTGTAAAATTAAAACGCATAGCCATTCCCTTTTTAAAATCTTATAAATTTTATTTCTCTAACCAAACAATACAAAAAGATAGCGATAAGAGTCACCTTTCTTATTTCTTGTATACGCTACAAAACGGGGTAGTCCCCTCCCATAAATCTACTTTATAAAAAAGCTTTATTTTCTTCAAATAATATATGGTATATAAATATACACGCAACAATCGATATTCCATAGTATCATGTTTTATTAGCAAAGGAGCAAGTGTAAGAATTACGCTATTAATTTATCTAAAAGAGTTTATGAATCGTAAATTGGGTTTGTATATGCTACAGTTTTATAAAATTAATGATGGAACTTCCTAACTCCACTTCATGAAATTTCTCGGTACTCATACTTCGTTCTGTCGAAATGACGTTATAAGTAACTGGTTGATAGTTGTTGGTTGGTAGTTGCTTGTTACCTTGTGCAAACTTTCAAATTCCTGCTATTCGAGACCAGAGACTAGAGACTACGATTTTGGAAATGAGAACCAGGTCCCTTTTCACTTTAGAACTCCCTTCCGCTACCATCATATTACCCGATCATCAGCTTTATAAGCTCCTCTACGGTGTAATATCCATTGTGCTTCATCTAAAGGGTTTACGCCCTTATACTCACGAATAACCCCTTCTCCCTTCGGACAGGTATCATATCCATAAAATTGCAATCGAAGACGTAGTTTACCACTAGTTATCGCATTTAACTTAATACTAAAATCTAAGGATGTTGCCACGGGAATCCTTCCTTTTAAGCTAAATGTGTTACCAGTAAACTGTGGTGTATCAAAAGTTGCTCGTCGCGTACTAAGTTCAGAAGCGATTTTACCTAATAACGATTCATTCGCTTTTATTTCAAAGCTTAAAATAGGTTCTAACAAATGAGTGCCGCCTGCTTTTAGGCCTTGCATAATTCCCATAGGTGTAGCCAAATTAAAATCACCTGGTCTCGAATGCACATTATGATCTTCTCCTTTAATAAGCGTGATTTTAACATCGGTTACCTCCCAACCTAAAATTCCCTGTGCTAACGCTTTTGGAAGTGTACGTTCAATTTCATTTTGATATTTTATATGCACATCATTTTGTGAAACGATAGAACGATAGCTAACTCCAGAATTTAGCGGAGCAGGCTCTATTAAAAAAGTCATGATCGCCCAACAAGGTTTAGGCATCCAATATCGAATATATCCTTCAGCTTTTGTACTGATGGTTTCTTTGTAGACTACTTCAGGATCTGTAAAACTAGTTTCTATTGAAAAACGTTCTTTTAAAACATGGTCTAAGACTTCAATTTGCATTGGCCCCATGAGCAATAACTGCAATTCTTTTTCTTTCTTAAACCATTTAAAATTTAAGGATGGATCTTCTCTATCTAATTGCTGTAACGCTTCTGCTAAAGTATTATAATCAGCATTATTCTCTGGAATTACCTGAACAGTGAGCACCGGGATATGCAGTTGAGGCAATTTAGGAATCCCTTCTGGCTGTCCAAAAACATCCCCAGACTTTGTTCCTAAAACACCGGTAATTACACCGATATCACCCGAAGTTAAAACCACATTATCAACATACTTCGTTTGATGCAGTTGCTTGCTTTGATGTATTTTTGTTTCTAATTGCTGTGTGTGATTGTAAATAGTAGTTTTAGAAGATAATGCTCCTGAAAACACTTTTACATGAGCCATGGTACCAAAAACTGGATGATGTTCTAACTTGAAAACATATGCCGAAAGCTCTTTTGTAATTGTTGTTTTGGATCTCGGACAATAGTCAATTATACCACCCATTAATTCAGATACACCAATGTTATTTTTTGCAATTCCAGTATACACAGGGATAATGCTCTTGTCAATAGTTAGTTTTCGAATACACTGTACATATTCATCATCAGTAATGGATTCGGAATTAAAAAAACGTTCTAATAATTGCTCTTCGCTATCTAACAAATGTTCGATTGATTTTTCTTTAATTTCTGTATCAAATGCGCTGTTAAAAACCGGTACAATTCCAGCATTTTCCAATCCATCATTCTCGGATGCATATAGCACTACTGGTTTTGCTGCTAAATCGTGTTCTAATTGTGAGATTGTCGCTTCTACATTTGCTCCTTGACGATCAATTTTATTGATAAAAATGATTGTTGGAATCTGCAACTCCTGCAAGGAGTCCCAAATACTCAAGGTATGTGCTTGCACACCTTCTACTGCAGAGACCACCAAAATAGCTGCATCTACGACACACAATGACCGTTCTACTTCACTAGAAAAATCTACGTGACCTGGTGTGTCAATTAAATTGATTTTTGTGCCTTTCCATTCAAAGGAAGTAGTGGCTGCTTTTATAGAAATTCCACGTTCTTTTTCCAAGACTAAACTATCTGTATTAGCTGAACCTTTATCCACACTACCAAGCTTTCTAATAGCCCCTGCATTGTATAAGAAATGTTCTGTAAGTGTTGTTTTACCAGCATCAACATGTGCTAAAATTCCGATATTGATGGTTGGTTTCTTCATTTTTCAACGTATTATAACAAGACTTTCTTACTAAGATGTAACCGCCTCAAATAATAGTGCAAAACTAAGGTATTAAAGACCACTAATTGATATTGCTACCTTTTTTTCATCAATCTTTTGAAGTGAAAACAATATCGACATTCCAAAAAAGTTATTGAAATTATTTTTGCTTAGTTTTACACCATGTAATCAACGCCTATAAAATACTTTCACATAAATGAACAACCTCATATAGTACCTAGTTTATACAATGACACTACAAGAATTAATTGGTGAATATTCTTTGATAGGAACAAATCAAGATAATAGCAATAATACGTATAAAGGCGTGCTTTCCCTAACTCTTGATGTTGACAATCGTATTGTTGCCAAATGGAAAATTCACTCAGACCAAGAGCAAAGTGGTTTCGGATTCTTTAAAGACAACATATTGGTCATCAACTTCCAATATGTAGGAGAAAATTATTCATTATACAAAGGAGTTGTAGTATATAAATGTATTACTAAAGATATTTTAGATGGGTTTTGGTCTGAAGAGCACGGGGATCCAAAGCACCTCGGAACCGAACAATGTTTTAGAATAAAAGAAGAAATCGTTAATTGATATGAAGTGTCCATGCAATCCTACTAGGTTATATATCGAATGCTGTAAAAAAGCACATCAAAATATTGATAATGCACTTACAGCCGAAGCGTTGATGCGTTCACGATATTCAGCTTTTGTGATGGCCGATATTGAGTATTTGCAAAAAATCCACCACGCTTCTACCCGCCCTTCAAAGCGTGAAAAAAAAGAAATTTTTCAATGGACAAAATCTGTTGATTGGGTTCGGTTAGAAATACTAAACACTACTAAAAATACGGTTGAATTTACAGCCTATTTCACAGAGAATGGCAAGCTATCACAAATACACGAAATCTCTTTTTTCTGCAAAGAGAATGGACATTGGGCATACCAAAAACCCTTGTAATTACTTTTTTTCTAAAGGGCTAATTCCCCATAAATTACGATAAAAAAAGATATAAAACGCATTGTTTTTAACACTATTCTTTACTACTTTTGTAATGTTGCCTAAACTTAAAAATAACCCCTAAAGCTACCCGCAATATTTATATGAAATCCCCCTATTCCAAAGTGTTTGGTTGTAAAACTACCGAACACAAATACAGCACGTTTTTTAGTTTTATTTTTCTATTCATTTTTATTATTTCTAGTAGTTTTGGGCAAGCAACCTTTACCTCTGGCTCTACAGCTGCAACTTTGGCGAGCCAAATATCAGGGCCAGGGATAACAATATCCAATCCAACAATTTCTACCGGAGATGCTACGCAAGCGGGAATATTTTCGAACGGAGTTGCTGGGGCAAACCTACAATTAGATACAGGTATTGTTTTAACAACAGGAGATGTAACCACCACTTTTTCAACAAACACAAGCACCAGTTCAATTAATGTTGCCGGGGGTACTTATACAGACACAGAAGTTTCTAGTTTAATTGCAGGAGGTTCAATCAACGATTTAATCATCTTTGAATTTGATGCTGTCTTAGATCCATTAGCAACCGTTCTAACCATTGACTATCAATTTATGTCAGACGAATACGACGAATATGTTTGTTCAGCCTACAATGATGTCTTTGGATATTTTATTACTTCTGATTTGGTTGCTCCACATACAGGGTATGAAAATTTCGCTTTGGTTCCTGGCACTACGAATCCTGTTGCAATAAACTCCGTTAATAACGGTTCAGTTGGTGCTAATGGCGCTGCAGGCAATTGTATAGATCTTACAAATAGTTCACAATTTATTAATAATAATATTGGTTCTACGACGGTAACAGTAGAATATGATGGGATGACAAAAAAGCTAAGAGCATCTTCAAAAGATCTTGTACCTGGTACAACATATCACGTAAAATTAGTCTTAGCAGACATCACTGATTCTGTTTTTGATTCGGCCATATTAATTAATTTAATTTCTGGATTCCCTGATGATGACGATGACGGTGTCGCAAATGATGCTGACATAGATGATGATAATGACGGGATATTAGATACCGTCGAAGATGCAAATTTAGACAATGATAATAATCCCCTATCTGACCCTACTGATACAGACAATGATGGAATTCCAAATCACTTAGATTTAGATTCAGATGGTGATGGAATTCCAGACAATATTGAAGCACAAGCTACCAATGGATATATTGCTCCCGCAGGAACCTATACTGTAAACGGCGTGAACACAGCCTATGGTTCAGGACTTACTCCGGTAAACACGGATGGTGCCATGGATGGAGACGACTACTTAGATACAGATGCCGATAATGATGGTACATCAGATACTGTAGAAGCCAATATTACTTTAGCTGGTAGTGTAGGGATAAACGGCTTAGACAATAGCCTAGAGACAGTAGATGATTATTTAGATGTAAATGGTACTTTAAATGATCCCACCACCTTACCAGATACAGATGGTGATATTGGTTCTGGTGGAGATGTTGATTATAGAGATACCGTTACCTTAGGAGATAATGATGGCGATGGAATAAACGATGATGTTGATCTTGATGATGACAATGATGGTATTTTAGATTCGGTCGAATCCTCATGTAGTGCCCCTACCGCTCAATTTACAAATACACCAGAGGCCTATTGGACATTAGATAATAACACAAATGATAGCAGTGGAAATGCACATCATGAAAACGGAAGTGCCAGTGTAACATATAGCACAACAGCAATTCAAGGTTCACATTCTATTAATTTTAATGGGACTTCAAATACCATTAGGTTCAGTCAAGATGGTGCATTTATGGAAGCTGCCTATTCGACAATTAGTTTTTCTGCATGGATCATGCCTAGTGCCCTTTCGGGTGTAAGAATTATCTTCGAAGAAGGGGGCGGAACCAATGGCGCCGTTCTATGGTTAAACAATAACATAGTAACATTCACTGCTCGAAGTGGTGGTTCTGGAACTCAAACAAACGTTGCTCATACTACTCCATTAGCTGTAGATGGGGTTTGGCACCATGTAGCTGGCACCTTTGACAATGGAAACATGATTGTGTATGTAGATGGTGTCGCTTCTGCTACTGCCGTTGCAGGTTTCACAACCATTGCCGCACATAGTGGTAACGGAGGAATTGGAAGTCATATTGATGGTACCGCTACAGGAACTACTGGCTATTATGCTGGACTGATGGATGCCGTCAGATACTCAAATACAGAAGCATGGTCTGGAGCGAATATCTTAACCGAAGGAACTAAAGTATGTGTGGGGTTGAACCTAGATATGGATAGTGATGGATTAGACAATCATTTAGATTTAGATTCTGATGGAGATGGTATTCCTGACAATATCGAAGCACAAACCACCAACGGATATATTAGCCCGAATGTCGTATATGATGCCACAGGTATTGACACCGCCTATCCAACAGGATTAACCCCTGTCAATACAGATGGGACAGATAATGTAGATTATTTAGATACAGATTCAGACAATGAAGGTTCAAATGACACCATAGAAGCTGCATTAACTTTAAACGGTAGCATTGGAGCAAATGGGTTGGATAGCGCTATTTATACAACTACAAATTACGCTGATGTTAATGGAAACATCGATACCCCTACAACCCTACCTGATTCAGATACGGACGTTGCTACCACAGGTGATGTTGATTATAGAGATGCTAGTAATGATGTTACTATCGGTACAGGAAATTTATTATGGTTGCGATCAGACATTGAAGCATCTACTTCACTATGGCAAGATCAATCTGGAAATGATAAAGATGCTACGGCAGGAATAGCTCCGTCCCTAAATTCGAATGGATTAAATTTCAACCCTACATTTCAATTCAACGGATCCAATCAATTTATGCAAATAACAAACGGAATATTAGGTACCGATAGTTATACCAATTTATGGGTTTATATTGTATCAAATACACATACAATAAAAAATTCTTCCTTATTTAGAGAGGAATTAGCAGGTGGAGAACGCTTAGGAACACACCTCCCATGGAGCGATAGTTCTTTATACTTCGATTTTGGGGAAGTAAATACCAGTTCTGGTAGAATAAATGCAGCATATGGTAGTGTTACAAACACCTTCAACCTGTGGAACTTCGGATATAGTAATTCAACATCAAATCCAGCAAGTAGTAATAAATCACTATATCGAGATGGCCAACGTTTTTCTACTGCCAATTCATTTGATGCTACAATACAAGGAAACGATTCTAATTTTTTAATTGGAACTGATGCTTCTAATTTCCATGACGGAGAAATCGCCGAAATTATCATTTTTGCTGATGTTCCGTCCTCATTAGCACAACAAAAAATACAAAGTTACCTGGCCATAAAATATGGAATTACTTTAGACATCACCAATAATGATGCTAGTGTCACAGAAGGCGATTATATTTTATCGAATCAAGTAACCAAAGTTTGGGACTATACAGCCAACAGTGCCTATCATAATGATGTTGCAGGAATTGGTAGAGATGACACACAAATCTTAAATCAAAAACAATCAAAATCTGTAAATTCAGATGCTATTATCACGGTAGGAT
>Ga0209395_1004737_pt1 | contig 15745 bp, 5 predicted proteins | sample GOMGulsemesocosm_3_FD_184635 | JGI IMG/M metagenome (GOLD analysis project Ga0209395, IMG submission 184635) | Methane-oxidizing microbial communities from mesocosms in the Gulf of Mexico - GOM9D Gulf of Mexico (SPAdes) (version 2) | ecosystem: Environmental > Aquatic > Marine > Cold seeps... | reverse complement strand
CTGTTGTATTGTGATGATACCCCACAAGTATTCGCACGTAGTTTATTGCCTTTAAAAAGCCTTACTGGTGAAGAACAAAAACTGGCTCATTTAGGTGAAAATTCACTTGGCCAAGTACTTTTTAATAACCCTAATCTCATTAGAAAGCGTATTGAAGTTGGCCAATTTGACCAAAAAAGTTCAATTTCATCTTTGGTTGATGCATTAGGTTTACCTTTTGATTCATCAGTGTGGGGCAGACGTTCAGTTTTCGTTTTAAATAATAAACCGATTATGGTTGCTGAAGTATTTTTGCCGCAATCTGTCGCTTACAACAACAGTATTCAACTTAACCAAACAAAAACAACTTTATGAATGCAATGACAGCTAAATGGCAAGCCATTATCACCATTACCCGTATAGATAAACCTATTGGCACCTACTTATTGCTATGGCCCACTTATTGGGCTTTATGGATAGCTCAAGATGGTATCCCAAATTTACATTTATTAGTGGTATTTACACTCGGCGTATTTATTATGCGTAGTGCTGGCTGCGTGATTAACGATTTTGCCGACAGAAAAGTTGATGGTGAGGTAAAGCGTACACAAAACAGGCCGTTAGTTACTGGCGCGATGACCTCTGTTGAAGCGTTAACGCTGTTCTTCTTTTTAATTATTAATGCGCTCATACTTGTTTTAACGCTACAACCCTATACCATCATGCTTTCTACTGTTGCAGTCTTTTTAGCTGTTATCTATCCGTTTATGAAACGATTTACCAATTTGCCTCAGGTATTTCTTGGAGCGGCATTTAGTTGGGGCATGATCATGGCTTTTGCTGAATCTACAGGCGAAGTGCCAACCGTTGCTTGGCTTTTATTTGCGGCAAACCTTTGTTGGACGGTAGCCTACGATACTATGTATGCCATGGTGGATAGAGACGATGATTTAAAAATAGGCATAAAATCCACCGCTATTTTATTTGGCGACCTCGATACTCGTATCGTTTTATTTCTTCAGTTAATCACCTTATCGCTTTTGTTTACCGTGGGAGACATGCTGGCTTTTGGCTGGCCATATCAGCTGAGTTTGGTGATTTGTGCAGGATTATTTACTTATCAACAATTGTTGATAGCCGATCGAGACAGGGATAGATGCTTTAAAGCATTTTTACATAATCACTTTGTCGGTTTAGTTATATTTGTTGGGATATTTGTAGAACACTTATAAACACAGCGCATTATTCTTATTAATAATGCGCTGTTGGTTTTTATTACTTCACAAATTTCAGTTGGTTAAGTTATCAATCAAACCGAACTCAGGTTACTTAGCGATACTCTGCAAAACTTCAATATCGGTAAGATTAACTATAATATCTTTAAATGTAGCTAAGCTTGCTTCAGGCACTAATTCACTTTCATCATTTACACGTAGGTAGCCTTGCTTTTGCATTGCATTGATTAGGATGGACTGAGCTTTCTTATCAACAAATTCAGGTGCGTTGATATTATTTAACACCGATAAGCGCTTAGCTATAGCGACCACTTTTTCTTCAAATGTAGGTTTATCTATCGGCGACAGACGGGTAATTAGTGAGGTAATAATGGCAAAACGTTGAATAGTTTCATCAATACATTCCGCCAGCATTCGTACATGAGAACGGTGACTACTTTCTTCAGATAAAACCCAACAACCTTCACTATTCTGAATCACTATATCCATATTAGACAAAGCTTTCAGCGAAGACTCTACTGATGACTCAATATCATTCTCAGCACCCCATATGAAAAGCTCAGATTTAATCAGGCTCATTAATGGCGTAATTTGCTCCAATATATCTGCTGTATTTAGTTTGCTATTACATTCCAATACACGTGAAACAAGACTATGTAGTATATAGGTGTGTAAAATATTATTGCGATAATAACGCATCTCTAAAATGGCAGAATCCGTTAACGAGATGATAGTACCAAAGCTATCTTCATTCACGGTGACTTTATTTAAGCTAATCACTTCTGCTAACAATTCTGCGCCTGACTCTGACGGCACGGTTAATTGTTGGCTATATGGAGCTTTGCGTTGTAGCGCTAAGAAGAAATCTAACTGCGCTACAAGCTCTGTTTTAGGTAATGCTTTGTTCTCACTTGCGTGTAAGATTAATGCCACCAAAGACACACCGTTAAGCGCAGCGCATTGATTTATATTGGTCATTACCTTGTCTGCCAACGTATTCACTGTAGGTGTTAGCCAACGAGGTTTTTGAGGATCTAATGGATTAATCGCCTCACGCCACTCTGGTACTTCTGCTGTTAAAAATTTATTCACATTAATCGGCTCACCAAAGTTGATATAACCTTTACCGTAGTTACGTAAATTTTTAATCGCTTTAACGACACCAAATATTGATTCTTTTTTCTTTTCACCACCACTCAATTCTTTATGATAAGTACCCACTTCCATCACATGTTCATACCCTATGTATACGGGAACAAGGGTTATGGGGCGGTCGATACCTCGTAATAAACTTTGAATGGTCATTGCCAACATACCGGTTTTAGGCGGTAATAAACGCCCTGTACGGCTTCGCCCACCTTCAGTGTAGTATTTAACTGAATAACCACGTTCAAAAAGTAAACCTAAGTACTCACGAAAAATAGTAGAATACATTCGGTTACCATTGAAGCTTCGGCGAATAAAAAACGCGCCTGCTTTCCTAAAAATAGGACCGGCAGGCCAGAAGCTTAAATTAATGCCCGCTGCAATTCGTGGTGCAACCAAGCCTTCTTGAATAATCACATAAGTAAGTAACAAATAATCCATGTGGCTTCTATGACAAGGCACATAAATAATTTCATTACCTTCTTGCGCCAACTTACGTACCGAATTGGCATTACTCACTTCTATACTTTTGTATAAACGCTTCCATAACCAACGTAATAAACGTTCGCTTAAACTGATCATCGACTCACGATAATCACCGGCTATTTCATCCATTATTTTCAACGCTTGTTTTTTAACTTGCGCTTCGGATAATTCTTTACTTTTTACTTCGTCAGCGATCACTTTTTTAACCGCCGGATTAGCAAACATTGCATTAAACATTTGCTGACGATGCATTAATCGAGGACCCGTTACCGAGATGGTCTGGCGATAAAAATGGAATCGAGCAATACGCAATAATTTATGTGCGGTTGCTTCGTCACTACCGTGCTTTTCTCGCATATATCTAAACGATAACGGATCACTAAATCGAGCTAAAGTGTTTCTACCCGCAAACAATACGATAAACATCTTTCTAAACCATGTTGGGGACTCTTGATCAGCGATAACCGTACCAACACTTGCTGTATTTCGTTCTTTAGTTGGTGTTCTCCCCCAGGTAATGTTTACTGGGATCATTTGCGCATCAAGTTCTGGATCAAGCTCATGTTCCGTAAGGATGTTAAAACCGTGCTCAATAGCCTCAGTTTTCGTTTTTTTCTTCCAAGGAAATATTGACGTTGTTTTTTCTAAGAAAAATATTCGTGGAAACGACTTACCGTTAATTTCAATTTTCGTTAACGGATTAGGCAGATTTAATTTTTTACAAGCGGTTTGCAAAGCCAACACATCGCTACCCGATTGATATCGTACGACATAGAAAATGGGCTGTTCAGGGTTAATTGTACTGGTATCATCTAGATTGCCAGGAATAACTTTACACCGAACGAGTAACTTTACCGGAAATTTTATCAAATAATAATATAGCGAATGTAGTACTGACATGTGAATTTCTCTTGTTCTTATTAGAGGGTGTTGATCTTTGTTCACCGAACCTGATACATAATTTTAACATTCTATGATAGCTTTGTCTCTTAGGCTTTATGCTCTACAAATTAAGTGAACCACAAATGAAAAAAATAGCCGTTTTTGTTGATGTACAAAACATTTATTACACCACTCGTGATGCCTTCCAACGTCAATTTAATTATCGTAAATTCTGGGAACAATTAAGTTATCAAGGCGATATTGTTGTTGCTAATGCCTACGCCATACAACGAAGTGATGATCAACAACATAAGTTTCAAAAGGCACTAAAACACATTGGTTTTAACGTAAAACTTAAACCTTTTATTCAACGACGTGATGGTTCTGCAAAAGGAGATTGGGATGTTGGTATTACTATCGACATTATGAAAGTTGCGCCAGAGGTAGATGTTATTGTGTTGTTATCTGGAGATGGTGATTTTGATCTACTGTTACGTGAAGTCAGTGAAACGTTTAATGTAGAAACTCATGTATACGGAGTAAAGTCATTAACGGCGAATTCACTCATTAATGCCGCCACGACTTATTACGACATTCAAGATAACTTGCTGCTGTGATTGAAAAATAATTTGGGAGTATTTATGCATTGTACAACAGTTCACCTTGCAAACAATTAAAGCGTTTAGTAGTTTAGTCACTCCTTGATAAAATAAATTTAAAGAGAGTTTTATTCATGTCTTCTGTAGACACCATTTATAAAGTTATTCTATATCCTTTTATTACTGAATCTATTGCAAGCTTAAAGGCGATGACTAGCCTGTCTGGCACCGCTGGCGATATATTTATGGACAGTGTAGATGACTTTAGATTTAAAGGTTACGCCATTTGTTCTGACGTGACAGGGAACTTAGATGGTGTGATCATGATGCATCACTACCCTGAAACTGCTATCGCCATTGGCAATTCTGTTTGTGAAAATATGTTCGACGAAAAATACGAATATAAAGAAATCAATGAAGAACTTAGTAATGCACTCGCAGAATGGGGCAATACCATTGTAGGTCGCTCTACTGATTTACATGGTCGTTATAGTTTAGATTACAATTTTTCTAGTCCGTACTTTGTTAACGACGTTAACGACATGGAAAAGTACCTTAAAGACGTTAAAGAAGTAGTCACTGTACCGATTACCGTTGAAGGTGTTGGTCGTTATTACTTTAATTTACTAGTACGTGGCGTAAATTATCAATCTGCTGGCGTTAAACGTGAAGAAAGTGTTGGTATTGCTAATACTCATACGAAAGAGTTGAGCACAGAAGCAACCATTTTATTGGTGGATGACAGCTCGATGATCCGTAAAGCGTTAAGACGCATGCTTAATAAAATTGGCTACAACAATATTATTGAGGCAGATGATGGCTTAAGAGCCATTGAGGCGGTAAAAGAACAAAAACCTGATTTTATGTTTATGGATGTTGTTATGAACGAAATGAATGGTAACGATGCTTTACAAGCAATAAGGGAATCCGGATCTACAGTTCCTGTGGTTATGTTATCTTCAGTGACTGACCAAGCGCTAGTAAAAGAGTGTGAAGGTTATGGTATTTCAGGCTTTATTTTTAAGCCTATTCAAGCCGACACTGGCACAGAAATAATCAAAAGCTATTTGAAAATTGCTGAATAACGCTCCAATATAAATTAAAACACGCTTACTACGCCGATTAATCATTATTAATCGGCGTTTTTGTTTATAAAATCAAACCAAGTGTGGAAATGTAAACATAAAAGGCGTTACAGTGGTCTATCGGTACTTCATTACTATTAGCTGTTAAATTGGTGACACCGTTATATGATAAAAATAAAATCACTACCTTTTAGCATTGACAAAATCACGCTCTATTTGTTCGTTGGTTTTATCCCGTTTGCATTTTACGCCTTATACCACCTGTGGTATGGCATAGATCATATTGGTACGGTTTCATTCGTTAACGCCATCGTTATTGCTGCTATTTTAATAAATAATACCTTCTACAAAAAAGTGCCCTGGCATAATCATTTCCTCGTATTTAGCATGACGATGTCTGTTCTTTATGTGTGCTACTTCATTGGAGTTAGAGGCATAGTCTTTATCTTTCCAGTGATTATCGGACTGTTCTTTAACTACACCCTTAAGTTTGCAATGACAGCCAGCATCATATTTTCAATTATTGGCTTAATTGCTGCCGCTAACACTATGGACTCTCATGTTGTTATCCGAACGTCAATTCCAGTTACCATTACCGTGGTGCTCTCATTTCTTTATGCTAAAACCATTAAGCAACACAAATATGCGTTAAAACAAGAAGCAAACCGAGATTATTTAACCGGTATTTATAACCGAAGAAACATATCACAATGGCTGCAACAGAAAATATCCTCTGTTAATAATGATATGCTCGCTTTATATTTTATTGATGTTGACGACTTTAAACGGGTTAACGACAACTATGGTCATGCCGTAGGCGATCAACTATTAGTCGAAATCAGTCAACGACTCGCACGTGCGGTGTATCAATTTGAACCAAATTTAGTGAATATAGATTACAAGGTCGCTCGATTGGCTGGTGATGAGTTTTTAGTAGCAATTAGCGGCTTAAACCATAAAGATTATATTGAACTGTTTGGAAAAAAATTATTAGAAGAAGTAAATCAATCCGTTAGTATTAATGATCTTACCTTAGATATTCATACCAGTATTGGTGTTTCTACAACAAACGATAACAGTATTGAGTCTGCGACTTTATTGAATCAAGCAGACATCGCTATGTTTGAAGCCAAGAAAAAAGGTAAAAATAGAATAGGTTACTTTAACCAAACATTAGCAGACCAATTAACCCAAAAAAACGCCATCGCTCAAGCAATTAAAGAGTCGTTAGAACATCATCGATTTTTTCTTAACTTTATGCCGATTTATGACGCATCAACCACAAAAATAACAGGCGCAGAAGCGCTGATACGTAATGAACATCCATCCTTTAAAGGTCTTGGTCCTGATACTTATATTCAAATAGCTGAAGAATACGGCCTGATTCTCGAAATAGATTTATTTGTCATTGAAAGATGCTTTAAATATCTTAAAGATTTGCTACCGAAATTAAATGGAAAACCCTTTGTTTTGGCAATTAACATTTCTTCACTTGAGTTAAAAAATAAACATTTTCCGCAACACATCAAACAACTTGCTGATAAATACCAGATCCCTCCATCAGTTATTGAATTGGAAATAACGGAAACAAGCCTTGTTGATTACAATGAGGAAAGCATACACGTTTTACAGTGTTTAAAAGATATGGGATACAAGCTCTCATTAGATGACTTTGGCACGGGTTACACTGCATTTAACCAGCTACAACACTACCCTGTGGATACATTAAAAATCGATAGGAGTTTCATTTGGGCAATAGAGAAAAACAACAACGAAAAAGGCTTTATGGTCGATGTTATTATCTCATTAGCTAAAATTTACCAGCTTAATGTGGTTGCTGAAGGCGTTGAAGAACCTTTTCAATTGGAGTATTTAAAAGCACTAGGCTGCTCCCATTATCAAGGCTATTTACTATCTAAACCTGTTGATTGGGTAACACTTAAGTCTTTGTTGTGATCACACTTTGTCTGAACTCGACAAACTAAAAGACTTCTTTCCAGAATATAACTCTATCATTCCCCCTAAAGCGACCAAAGGTTGCGGTTGCTTTAGGGTTTGAATCTACAGCGGGGCTTGCCATATCCCAATTGTATTGCAGCCAAGGGGCAACAGAAATATCGTATTCGAGCTCAACATCGCCTTGTGTACCTGGTGCCTCTAGGGACAGTTTAGAAGAAGTTCCTTGATTTAGCGGTTCATCCTCAAGACTCTTAATAGTGATACCCGCAGGTGTTAAACTGAGTTGGTCGCTATCGAGGTTGGTGCAACTATCTAGCTCATTGATAACAAATGCATCACCATCCCAATATTGAGCTGCTACTAACACCGGTAAGTCTTCAGTTTCAGGACCAAAGTTGTTTGCCATTGCTAATCGCCCATACCTTAAGTTTACACCGGTTGGCTCAATTATCTCAGGGTTAGAGCTATCAGGCTGATAACTAACATTGTCACTATCATTAAAGCTTTCGACGGTTATGTTATAAGTAGACATTACTGGTGGAATTCGAACACTTTCCGTTTTAGCATAGGTAAGAGAATCAATCGTACTAAGTTCGTAGGTCATTACCCCACCATCTGTTTCGCCGCTCTTACTTTTTTGATAAATCAGCGTTCCTGCTTGTGGTAAATACCCAGTGGTAAAGTTAGCCATAGTGATTGGATCTGTTTCGTAAGTTTCAGTAAATGTTGTCGGGAATAACAACTGTATATCGGTATTACTTAGCTTACTTGCCTCAGTATAGTTTCGTGTAATTTCACCTGCTTTATTATGTGCGGTAATGGTTAATTCAGGTGCTAAACTATAACTAAAAGGTTGTCCGGTATAAGTAAAAGCGCTACAGGTATTATCAAATACACCATCGTTAGTCACTTCAACTTTAAAATGATCAGGTATAAAACGACCCACCTCAATCTTATCTTCAGAGGGGATTAAATCTCCAATCACCCCGGCATAGTTAACATCTTGTATATCAAGGCTAAATAGGCCAACTTCAGAATAACTCGCATTGATGGTATATGATTGCCCTAACGCAAATGTATTTAATGTGACGGATTCAAATTTTTGTATTGGATCACTCAACATACTACCTGAATCAGCATAAACGAAACTGCCATCTACTCCGCCAATATAATAATCAGGTGCGGCTGGAGTAATAGAAATAGGATCGAGTCGAGTAACCGCCAATTGAATATCATAGGGTAGATAGTTTTGCGTTATCGCATCGTTTTCAGCTACAGCAGTTACCGTAAAGTCAAACAACTCTCCAGCTACATGTGGCGTTGCATTAGTTGCTGATAATTGTAATGCATAGGGCTTCACCCAAAAGTTTTGGCTAGCACCTTTGATGTTAATACCACTTTGATTATATTGCGCATGCAATTTAATTTGTCCTGCATCGTAATAACGGCTTGGTATATTTGCATAGCCATTAACATCAAAACTCAAATTTACATCAGCATACGCAGGAGAAGCCAAGTCATAATCATATTTTGGCAGGTTTACACCATTTGCCGAAAAAGTATTACCTGAGGTTTTAGCTGTAGGTACAATATTTTCTTGTGACAAGGCAACAGAAACGGATTTATTGCTAAATAGTGCACTACATACGCCGCTAGTACTTTGCACGGCTTGTATTTTTAAGGTATCTGCAAAATTAACACCTGCGGTTTGCAGGTCAATATTTTCACTATTGGCTGCACCATAAGTAAACTTAAACCCTGCATCGGCAAACACAATATCACAACTATTCACCGAACCATTAAAACACTGCGTTGCATTTATCGCTGGTGTAACTGGGTTTGCAATGGAAAGACCAACCGTTTTAGGACTGAGCTGATTAAAAGATAACGTTTCTTCGCCTATAAAGGTGATTGTTGAATGCAAAACACCATCAAGCATGAAATCAACTGTTTTAGATTCAGTATTGAGCTCTGTACATGCTTCATCATCACATGCTTTTATAGTGATAGTTTCAGCGTCACAGGTTAAGCCACTACCGTCGTGCTCAATACGATAGTGATCTGGTATAGTACTAATTTCACAATCATGAAGTACGTCCATGTCATTACTAATCGCGGCTGCGTCTTGAGCTATGCGGTAAACACGTAGTTCATCAATACTGCCTTCGAAAAAGCGATCTGCATACGCTGTATTCGTATCACTATTTAAATCAGCAGCAATATGTAAATCTTCTTCTAACCCCGTTAATATTCCTGTTACTGTAGCAGAAGCAGCGCTTATCCCATTGATGTAGATATGTTGCTCGCCATCTTTAAACGTGACTGCGATATGTGTCCATTTATCTAATGGTGCTGCTGTTGAAGTACTTAACTGAGTCCCTAGATATTGCCATTGAATACGCCCTGAACCATCTAAGAATATAGAGAAATCATCACCTTTGGTCAGTATGCTGTTCACATTGGTTTTATATTCATCTGGCTTGATCCAAAATGAAGCCGTGAGCTCGTTAAATACATGTTGTGATGCGGTATTTTCTGCCACCGCATATTGTCCGTCGGTATAACCCGTATAGAAACACGTACTCGTATCAGAGCCTACAGGTCCATCTTTCGCTCGTGGTGTTTCGTCGTTAAAGGTTGGCGTATTTTGAGGCACAAGATCGAAACCTTGTCCTGTGGCGTCTTGCCAGTTTTCTTCAAAGTACCAAATGCCCAGTAGCTCTTGATCAATAGTAAAATTGTCTACGTCAAACTGTCTAGCGCCCGAAGGACTATAATTAAGTTGCCTAAATCTAAAACGAACACTTTCGCCTTTGTAGCTATTTAACGAGCGACTATAGTTTGTATATTCAGTGGTATTATCTGTACTGCTAAATCGTTTTAAATTATACCACGTTGGGTTATTTTCGCGTTGTATGTATAAATACATATAACTGCTAAAAAGGTTGCTAACATAATCAAAACTCACTTCAGGATTCACGGCTGAGCTAGGTATGTGTACAAAACCGGTCATTGCAGCATAATGATTATAATGTCGACTTTGATCTTCATTCCCCGGGTTATTATCCAAAAACCAATCGCCACTTTCTGCATCACCAATCACGTTATTTTGATCAGATATCCCCCAATCACCTTCGGTATTCCAATGGTCTCGACCGTTTCTTGAGGCAGTACTTTCAGCGGTTTCAAAATCATTGTAATAAGGAAAGATAAAATCGTTTTGAATAAAGTCGCCAACTCTCAAGTTATCAACAACAAACAAACGAGGGCCGCTTTCATATCGCCAATATTGTCTAAAACGAATAAGTATCTCGTCCCCTTTGTAGGCTTCAAGACTTTTTTCATAAGTCACATACGTTTGGTGATTAAATGAATCGGTGAAGGAGTGTATATTTGTCCACGTACTCTCACTTTTTCGTTTAACTTCCAAATAAGTGCCAGAATCAAAGCTATTTGCTTTGTATTTAAAAGTTAAAGTAGGAAGTGATGCACTTGCAGGAATAGGTATATAGCTGCTCATGGTGATGTAATGTTGTAAATGCAGACGTTGATCTTCAAAGTCAACGTTATTATCCATAAACCAACTACCTTCGAACGGCACATAATCAACATCGTGAGCTGTTGATATCCCCCAATCACCTTGGGCTTCAAACTCCTCTCGCTCTTCAGGGGTTTCAAAGGTATTTGTATACGGATAAGCAAAACTCACTCGATCGTCATCACCAATTCTAAAGTCATCTATGCTAAAAACTCTTGGCCCCGTTGAACTAGTACGCCAATACTGTCGATACCTAATACGAACCGATTTACCCTTATAATCACTTAAATCGTAATAAAATTTAGCGTATTCGTTATGATTAAACGAATCAGAAAAGTTAAATATGCGTTTCCATTCATTTTGTCCCTTTTCTTGCAGTTCTAAATACGTCCAGCCATCAAAAACTTTCGCTCGATACCAAAAACTTAACATTGGGCTATTAGCATTAATATCGATAGGAACGTAACCAGCGAGGTCAACATAATGATTATAATGGCCAGATTGATTTTCATTATCAGCGTTATTATCTAAAAATTTCGTGCCATTTTTTGGAAAATAATCATCATGTGCGGTTGATATATTCCAATCCCCTTGATGATTCCAATGATCGCTTCCATTAGTACTTGGTGTTGATTCTGGCGTTTCAAAATCATTGAAGTAAGGGTAGGCTAAATCAGGTAATAAAGGCTCACCGACATGAAAATTATCAATCGCAAATACCCGGGGTCCTGCTTCGTTATAATAATATTGACGGAATCTAAAGCGTACTTTCTTACCTGCGTAATCTGTTAGTGAAATTTCTTCTCGTGCATAAGTCGTATGATTAAAAGACTCATTAAAGGTTTTTAAATTACGCCATGTCGCTTGTCCAAATTCTTGAATATAAATATACGATTGTCCGTCAAAGGTATTCAATAAATAATCAAAGCTCAGTACTGAATTACTAGCATCTACGGGTAACTGTATATAACCCGACAAAGTCGCGTAATGCTCTCGATGTTTTACTTGATCGTCATTATCCGCATTATTATCTAAAAAATAACTTCCTGTTTTAGGAAACCATTTTTCATCATGGGCTGTAGAAACCGCCCAATCACCTTCCGTTTGCCATTCAACCCTTTCAGGTTCTGTCTCAAAGGTATTGGTATACGGATACGGTAAAGATTCGGTTAACTCTCCAACAAAGAAGTTATCGATTGAGAAGATACGTTTTCCTGGAATATTGTATAAGTGCTGTCTAAACCTAAATCGAACTTTTTTTCCTGCATAATCAGCTAAAAAAGCTTCAAATTTAGTATAAGGTTGATGATTATTGGTGGTATTAAAAGCTTTTATAGTACGCCAAGTATTTGAGCCCTGCTCTTGTATTTGAATATACGCATACCCCGTAAGCAGTTCTAATTGATAATCAAAACTCACCATGGGATTTTCTGGTGCCGATGGCAGCTGGATAAACCCCTTCATGGTAGCGTAATGATAATAAGTTGCCGCTTGATCTTCATTTTTAGCGTTATTATCTAAGAAGAACGACCCACTTTCTGGCATATAAATATCATCATGTGCTTCAGAAATATCCCAATCACCAATATTTGCCCAATTATCTTGCCCATTCAAGGTAGATGTCGACACTACCGTTTCAAAGTCATTGAAATAAGGATAATCGTATTCTTCGAGAGTTACATTTTCCACTTTAAAATTATCAATAGCAAAAACACGAGGTCCAGAGCTCGAGTTATAATACTGCCTAAATCTAAACCTGACTTGTTCACCGGCATAAGCGGCTAAAGATCTTTCTTCTTGAGTATATTTATCGCGGTTAAATTCACTTTTATAGGTTTCAATGTTTGTCCAGGTACTTTCACCCATCTTTTGGATATGTAAATACATTTGGCCATCAAAAACATCGAGTAAATAATCAAATTTGACCACCACATTACTACTATCTGCAGGTAGAGGAATGTAGCCTGACATGGTCGCGTAATGATCGCGTTTACTGGCTTGATCTTCATTATCAGCATTATTGTCTAAAAATGAACTGCCACTACTTGGAAACCATTTGTCATCATGTGCAGTAGACGTATTCCAATCACCTTCCGTTTGCCATTGTGCTTGTTCTGTTGGTGTTTCAAAGCCATTTGAATACGGAAAAGGTAAGGTTTGAGTCAACTCACCAATAAATACATTGTCGATTGAAAATAAACGAGGCCCGGCTTCACTATTATAATATTGCCTAAACCTGAACCTCACTTTTTTTCCTGCATACGCAGACAAGAAAATTTCGTATTTGGTGTAAGGGGTGTGATTATCCGTCGATCGAAAAGTTCGCAGACTTTTCCAGGCATTAGAGCCTTCTTCTTGCACTTGTAAATAGGTATAACCATCAAAGATATCAAGATGATAATCAAAGCTTATCATCGGACTCGCTGGTAATGCAGGTAGTTGGACATATCCCATCATGGTGGAATAATGGTTACGATGTTTCGCTTGATCAACATTTTGAGTGTTATTATCAAGGAAGTAGCTGCCATTCTCTGGATAAAATACCGTATCATGTGCTTGGGAAACACTCCAGTCACCAACATTATTCCATTGATCTTGCCCATTAATCGACGGTGTTGAAATATCCGTTTCGAAATCATTAAAATAAGGGTAATTATAATCAGTAACCACTTGTTCTTCGACTTTGAAATTATCTATAACAAAAACTCTGGGGCCTGTCTCCGAATAGTAATACTGCCGAAACCTAAATCTAACTTGTTCGCCAGCATAAGCGGCTAGAGAAATTTCCTCTCGGGTGTGATCGGAGCGATTAAATTCACTATTATAGGTTTTAATGTGCTTCCAGCTACTTTCTCCACGCTTTTGAATATATATATAGCTTTGTCCGTCAAAAGTATTAAGTAAATAATCATATGAAACAATCACGTTACTACTGTCTGCTGGTAAAGGAATATAACCCGACATAGTGGCGTAATGATTTTTTGAGTTAGCTTGATCTTCATTATCAGCATTATTATCTAAAAATGAATTACCACTGCTTGGAAACCAAGCGCCATCATGAGCGATTGATGTATTCCAATCACCTTCGGTTTGCCACTCACTTTGTTCTTGTGGGGTTTCAAAATCATTTAAATATGGAAAAGGTAATGTCTCGGCTAGTTCCCCAATAAATATATTGTCAATACTAAAAACACGAGATCCAGCAACGTTTGACCAAGATTGCCTAAAACGAAAACGGACTTTTTTCCCTAGATATTTTGTTAAATAATATTCATAACGAGTGTAGGGTTGATGATTATCTTTATCGGTAAACCCTTTTAAGTAAACCCAAGTATTCGTACCATATTCTTGTATTTGAATATGCGTTGAACCAGAAAAAATATCGGCTACATAGTCGAAACTGATCATTGCGCTTGCTGAGCCAGACGGCAGAGTAACAAAACCGTTCATGGTGGTATATTGGGTGTAATGTGCTGCTTGGTTTTCGTTATTGTAGTTATTATCTAAAAAATAACTGCCTTCACTTGGGTACCAATGGGTGTCATGAGCAGTAAAAGCTTTCCAATCACCTTCATAATTGAACTCTTCTCGCTCTGCAGGTGTTTCAAATCCATTATTATAAGGATATCCGTATTCATCGGCTTGAAAATCGCCGATGCGTAAATCATCAATAACAAACAACCTCGGCCCAACGCCCGAATTAATGTACTGACGAAAACGTATTTGAACACTTTGCCCTTTGTAAGCGTCTAAATTAACATCACGCCTTGTATATTCATTATGATTATTTCGCTCTACATAGGTTTCAAGGGTTGACCAATTCGTGCCATCTGTAGATATCATGCTATAGAACTGACCCGAATAAACATTTACTTTGTAGTAATAAGACAAAGTCGGTAACACTGCATCTGCTGGAATAAGAACAGATTGGGTCATCGCCGCATAATGGTTACGATGATATTCTTGATCGATTTCACTCGGGTTATTATCTAAAAATTTTGAACCTGAACGTGCTTGCCATTCATTATGCGCAGAATCATTAACGACCCAATCATTATCTACAGCCCACTCGGTATTTGTGCCTTCAAAATCAGTCTCGTATGGGTAACTTAGGCAACAAGAAGGTGAGCCATTGGCTAATTCTGAAATTTCGGCAGGTGTTAATACACCGGAATAAATACGGAAGTCGTCGATAGAACCGGTAAAATAATCACTACTTCCTGTGCGTGTACCTATAGTTAGCACTTGGCTTGAGCGTGATGTTAATGTTTCAGAGCCGCTATTATCTAATGCGCCATTTACATACACCGACCATGTATTATTTGTGGAGCTAGTCACAACAGCAATGTGCACCCATGTATTAACTACAGGCATAACTCCACTGGTTTTTATTGAATTATTTGTGCCTGTTTTATTAATGTCGAGATACATAACATTGTCAGGCTCCCAGCGAATCTCCCAACCATCGTCAAAGCCAAAAATACGCCTGCGTTCAGAAGGTATCGAAGGGACTTTATACCAAAAAGCAACAACACCATCTGCTGGAGGCTGAAAACTCGGTGATGTTACAAGTGTTTTATTACTGCGGGTAAAGTCTAAGTAACCGTTTGAGCCATCTAAAGCCCATACAGGTTCATTACCGGGAGGGGTTCCGAGTATACCGTGACGATTATTGCCACTTAAATCTTCGGTCGTTACGTTACTGCCTTCTTCAAAGGTGTAATGTAGCTGTAAGGTATAGCAATTGGTTGGGTTTGACGGAGAACAGACAGCCGCGTGGGATTGGCTAATATAGGCCAGAGTAGAAAGTAAGAATAATAAACAAAATTTCAACAT
>Ga0209395_1004736_pt1 | contig 15745 bp, 10 predicted proteins | sample GOMGulsemesocosm_3_FD_184635 | JGI IMG/M metagenome (GOLD analysis project Ga0209395, IMG submission 184635) | Methane-oxidizing microbial communities from mesocosms in the Gulf of Mexico - GOM9D Gulf of Mexico (SPAdes) (version 2) | ecosystem: Environmental > Aquatic > Marine > Cold seeps... | reverse complement strand
GTCGTCGAAACCGTCGTGTTGAAATTGCGATTAATCAAGGTAAAGCAAAAGAAACTGAGCGAATTGGTGTAACTAAGGAGTAGGGTGGATTACTCTCACTACTTAATACTAACGCAACAGTCTAAGCTATAGCCGTCGTCGAAACCGTCGTGTTGAAATTTCGATTAATCAAGGTAAGGCAAAAGAAACTGAGCGAATAGGTATCACAAAAGAATAAAAAGTCGCGCGAAATCGGTAATTTACCGCTTTCGCGTGAAAAGCTTAAAAAAGATAGTCAACTAGTGTACAATGCGCGCCATTATTTCTTTGTCTTTTTTAGGTTATAACCGATGAAATTTATCGTTAAACTTCAATCCGAGATCACTATTAAATCTCGCCCTGTCCGTAAACGTTTTACTAAAATATTAGAATCGAGCGTTAAAAATGTTTTACGTCGTATTGACGAGCAAGTCACTACACGTATGAACTGGGATAATATTGAAGTAAATACCAAAGACAACTCTCCAGAAAACCGTGAACGTCTAGTAGATGCATTAAAGTGCATTCCCGGCATCCCTATGTTCCTAGAGGTGCAACAAACAGAGTTTGTTGATGTTCATGATATTTATGAAAAGACTTTAGCTGTTCACGCTAAAACCATCGAAAACAAAAGCTTTTGTGTGCGTGCTAAGCGCACCGGTAACCATGACTTCAACTCACTAAAAATTGAACAGTACGTTGGTGGCGGCTTAAATCAAGCGGTAGAAAGTGCCAAAGTTAAATTAAAAAATCCTGATATTACCATACGTCTTGAAATTAAAAACAAAGACTTATTTATTGTGACTGAGCGTCATATCGGTTTAGGGGGGTTCCCTATTGCAACCCAAGAAGATGTATTATCACTTATGTCAGGCGGTTTTGATTCAGGTGTCTCTAGTTACCAGATGATTAAAAAAGGTGCTCGTACCCATTATTGTTTCTTTAACCTTGGTGGCTCTGCTCATGAAGTGGGTGTTAAACAAATCAGCTATTACTTGTGGAACAAGTTTGGCGCATCACACAAAGTAAAATTCTTTGCCGTAGATTTTGAACCGGTTGTGGCTGAAATTTTAGAAAATGTTGAAAATAGCCAAATGGGTGTTGTGTTAAAACGTATGATGATACGTGCTGCAACTAAAATAGCAGAGCGAGGTAAAATTCAAGCCCTTGTTACTGGTGAGAGTTTAGGTCAAGTTTCAAGCCAAACCTTAACTAACTTGAATGTAATTAATCGCGTAACTGATACGCTAATTCTTCGTCCTTTAGCTGCTTATGATAAACAAGATATTATCGATATAGCACGAAAAATTGGCACTGAAGATTTTTCTAAAACTATTCCTGAATATTGTGGTGTAATTTCCAAGAAACCAACGGTTAAAGCGGTTTTATCTAAAGTTGAAGAAGAAGAAGGAAACTTTGATTTTGATGTTTTAGACAAGGTTGTTAGTGAAACTCGTGTTTATGATATTCGTGATATAGGCAAAGAAACCGAAGAAGAAATTCGTGCGGTAGATCTTGTTGAAGATATTCCTTCTAATGCAGTTATTCTTGATATTCGTAGCCCTGAAGAAGAAGAAGATAAGCCATTAGAACTAGCTGATGTGGAAGTTAAACATATTCCTTTTTATAAGCTTGCGACTCAGTTTGGCGACTTAGATATGACAAAGGAATACTTGTTATATTGTGATCACGGCGTAATGAGTAAATTACAAGCCTTGTATTTACTCGATAACGGCTTTAAAAATGTTAAGGTTTATCGTCCTTGAGTCTTAAGGGGAAGCGCTAAGGTTCATCACCTGTTGCCACAATCGAGTATTTTCGGGTGTGGCAACATGATGTTTGTTGCCTAAACGGTGAATATAACCGTTAATATAATCAACTTCTGTTTTCCTACTTGCCAACACATCACAACGCATTGAAGAACAGTTTTTTGCTGTGGCGAGTGCAACTTTTGTAACCATCTCTTGTAAACCGCTCAAGGTTAAATCAATACCTTCTTTTTGGCTAATTGCGATAACTTCAGTTAATAATTGAGTAACTTGCACAGTATACTTTTTGTCATTCACTTCACCATTGTCAATGTCATGAATCGCTGTGATTGGATTAATAACACAGTTTATGGCTAATTTTAGCCATTGCTTATTGGCAATATTTGTATGAAAGGTGACGACTGGTAGTACTTGGTTAAGTAGATTGCTCAGCTCATGTTGTTGTGCAGAAGTTATCTCACCAGATAATAAACCTATATCACTATGGCCAATGCCAGTATGTTCTATGTTTAAATCGCATCTACGTAAACAACCATGTGTGGTTAACATTGCCAATACAGGCTGTGCAGTTGGTAGTAATTTTGTGACTTCTTCAAAAGTTCCCATACCATTATGGGCCAGAATCACCTTGCATTGCGGGTTGATTTCTTTGGCAATAGTTTGTAACGCACTAGCAATATGATAAGACTTTACACATAACATAATGGCATTGGCGTGCTTAATTTGGGCTACTTGCGCATAATTTAGTGGATAAGAATGGGCGAGCTTTTGCTGATAAGCAGTAAATTGGTATTGCGCGGATTTCAGCTCAATGGAGCTTAGTTCACTTTGATTAGAGGCAAGTAAACTTACATTAGCGTAGTTGCTAGCTTGAGATAAGTGGTGATACCAAAGTAATCCCATTGCCCCCTGGCCTACAATAACGATATTGTTCAGCTGCTCAGTCATATGTTTTTTACTCTATTAAGTCTTTATTAACGTTTTTATTGATGTTTTTGCGAAAGAAGTTGATATAAAACCATTTTGCGATGACAAACAAACTAATGCCAAGAATATCAGCAATAAAGTCACCCAACTGACCACTTCTATAGTTAAGGAAAGATTGACCAATCTCAGTTAAAGCACCATAAAAAATCAACAAGGGTATGCAAAACGATAGGGACAACTTAATGATAGAGTGACAAACCCAAGTGAGTATGAAAAAGCTAGTTAAATGCCCTATGGTATCAATTTCAGGGAAGTGAAATATGCGCTTTCTTAAGTTATCAGGCAAAAATTCATGAGCGAAAAGCAACAGTGTCGTTACGATAACCACCGTAATGAAAAAATAAGAATGTTGACGAGCCTTCACAAACAGCCTGTTATTATAAAAGGGATTGGGTTGATACTATCATGATTTCATCAGTATTTCTTGCAGTCCCAACAGGCAACATTAGATAACCTGTGCGATATTAGCTTAAGTTGCGAGCATTAGTTGCACCCATAAACCGCAAAGGTATAATAGCGATATTGAAAAGCTTACCCATAGAGAGAATTAATTATGCCATCAATGGATATCGTATCAGAAACTGATTTAGAAGAAGTTAGAAATGCTGTCGACAATGCTAACCGTGAAGTTACTACACGTTTTGACTTTCGTGGTGTTGAGGCAAGTTTTGAGTGGAAAAAACCTAATGTTGTCTTAAAAGCTGAAGGTGATTTTCAATTAAAGCAAATGTGCGATATGTTGCGTAGTCAGTTAACTAAACGTAACGTTGACGCTAAAGCCATGAATGTGGGTGACGCAAGTGCTACGGGTAGAAACTGGACTCAGCAAGTTACTTTTAAAGAAGGTATCGAACAGGATATGGCAAAGAAAGTTGTTAAACTTATTAAAGCTGAAAAACTAAAAGTACAAGCGGCTATTCAAGGTGAGCAAGTGCGCGTTACCGGTAAAAAGCGTGATGATTTACAAGCTGTCATGCAACTAGTGCGCACTGCGGAACTAGAGCAATCTTTTCAGTTTACTAACTTTAAAGACTAGTTTTTCTCTAAATTGTTATAGAGATGAATATCCAAAAGCTAATACCTAAAACCATAACCTTTGTTATGGTTTTTTATTTTGTTACATGCAATAAGTTAAAGGAAAAGAAGCTTAGTCACTGAGCTTCACCGAGATGTTTCCCGCCTAATGACGTTTTTCTTCACCAGTATTTATCCCTCGTATAGGCACTGCTAGAAAAAACTGTTATCTTCAGGTAGCAACCTTTACAAACAACCTCGTTGTTTAATAGTGTAGATAAACGCTTTTGATAACTTTTTATAATAGCTTTAAAGAAATACCTGTAAGCGATTGGCAAAGACTTAACACTTCCCCATGCCCGTTGATAAGTTATGATTTCTTTAAGGCATTAGAGAGTAGTCAATCGGTGTCTGGTGCGTTCGGTTGGCAACCACATCACATGGTTATTGAAAGTGATAACGTGATTGAGGGCATCATGCCCTTGTACCTTAAACAGCATTCCTGGGGCGAATATGTCTTTGACTGGGATTGGGCTAAAGCATTTGAAGATAATAATATTGCTTATTACCCCAAACTTGTTGCCACTATCCCTTTTACCCCTTTACCAAGCAATAAACTCTTTTCAAATAAGCTAAGTTTACTAGAGCTTTTTCCATCGTTAATTAATCATTGCCAACAATACGAAATTAACAGTTGGCATGTATTGTTTTGTCCTGAAGTTGATAGTGCTGTAAATCAAACTGAGAATGATAAATTTCACACTAAAAGTAAATTACCTGATGATGTTTATCTGCGCCATACAGTACAATTTCACTGGTTTAATCGAGGCTATGAAAATTTTGAGAGTTTTCTTGCTACCTTCACCTCACGAAAACGAAAAAATACCCGTAAAGAACGGGCTTCGATAAATCAGCAAGGTATTAAAATAAGACGGTTGTTAGGGGACGATATTACCACTAACGATATTGATTTTTTCTATTTAACATATCAACTTACATATCTTAAGAAAGGTCATAAACCACACTTGAATGCTGAGTTTTTTAGAAATATATTCCGTAATCTAAAGGATAATACTCTACTTCTTATTGCAAGCCATAATGATGACGATGTGGCTTGTGCTCTATTCTTTTATGATGACAAACAACTTTATGGTCGGTATTGGGGGTGTAAAGAGTCCTTTAAAAACTTACATTTTGAGCTCTGTTATTACCAAGGAATAGCATTTTGCATTGAGAATAATTTACAATGCTTTAATCCCGGAACCCAAGGAGAACATAAAAGACAACGGGGTTTTGAACCAGTGTTAACTCATTCTTATCACTGGATTAAACATTTAGCATTTAAAGAAGCAGTGAAAGATTTTTGTCAACGAGAATGTGAACATATGAAAAAATATCATCAACAATGTCAGCAAGCATTGCCCTTTAAAGTGGTGCTATAAATAGCCTATAAGCTTTTCGTTCAAATGAGTAAATTACCCTAGGAATTATAATGGATATCGCTTTTTCTCAAGCATGTGAAAATAATAAACAGCCAATCCTTAGTGAATTACTGCGTGTTTTTTCTAAGACTAACCGCGTTCTAGAGGTCGGATCTGGTACAGGGCAGCATGGTGTGTTTTTTGCGGAACACTTACCGCAGGTTTTTTGGCAACCAAGTGACTTGCTTGATAACCATTACGCTATAAATCACCGCAGGAAAAGTAGCGGTTTAAATAATATGTTAGCGCCTATCGTTTTAGATTTACATCAACCATGGCAAGATGTGATAGAAAAGTCATCTCTACATGGGAGTATTGACGGTATTTTTACCGCGAATACTCTACATATTGTTAGTAATTCATTGGTTAACAAGTTTTTCACTGGGGTAAAAGAAAATTTAGTAAAGGGTGGTCTCTTGTGCATTTATGGCCCATTTAATTATCAAGGTAAATTTACCAGCGCTAGTAATGAAAATTTTGATTTATGGTTAAAGGATCGTAATGAAGAAAGTGGCATCCGTGATTTTGAGAGCATTACAGATTTGGCCTCAAATGCAGGTGCTTCTTTAGTATCAGATACTGCCATGCCTGCAAACAACCGATTACTTGTCTTTATTATGAATTAGCCTTGTAAAGTTACATAGTAAATTCATTTAGACGTCTATACGTTTAGATGTTGACATCTCTAGCAATCTAAGTCACATTATCACTATCAATTATTATGTGCTTTTTTTGCTAGGTTGCGCCATGCCCATTAAAATCCCCGGTCAATTACCCGCCTTATCTGTTTTGGATAATGAAAATATTTTTGTGATGTCGGAGCACCGTGCGGCAAATCAAGAAATTCGTCCTATGCAAGTGGCGATCTTGAACTTAATGCCTAATAAAATAGAAACCGAAGTGCAAATTTTGCGGATGTTATCCAACACTCCATTGCAAATTAATGTCGAATTTGTTCGTATTCATAAAAATGTCTCCAAAAACACGCCAAAAGAGCACTTAGACAATTTCTATTGTTTGTTTGATGACATTAAACATAAACAATATGATGGCTTGATTATTACTGGCGCCCCTTTAGCGCTATTAGATTACGCTGAAGTGAGCTACTGGGATAAAATATGTGAAGTATTTGATTGGGCGGATAAAAATGTTACCTCTACCATGTATTCATGTTGGGCTGCCCATGCTGCTTTATATCACCACTACGGATTAAATCGCCATTTACGTCAGAATAAACTATCTGGTGTCTATCAACATTACCCGTTGGATAGCAAAGAAGCACTAACGCGTGGTTTCGATGAAAAATTTAATGTGCCACATTCTCGTTATGGTTATATTAATCAGGCTGATTACCAAAGTGTTGAAGAACTAAATATTTTAGCGCAATCACCTGATGCTGGTGTGTATTTAGTGGCGAGTAAAAATAAACGCCAAGTTTACTTAACGGGTCACCCTGAATATGACACAGCTACTTTACACGAAGAGTTTCTAAGAGATCGTAAAAAAGATGATACTGCGTCGATGCCGATCAACTATTATCAAGATAACAATGTCAATAATAAACCGGTTGGCTCATGGCGAAGTCACGGTAGTTTACTTTTTACTAACTGGCTAAATTATTATGTTTATCAAATAACGCCATACCAATTGGATGCCGATCATATCAATTCGACTCTAATGAAATAGTACATAACGTACTGATAATGACCATACTCTTTAAATAGTTACTTCTGGATTTAAAAATGAAAAAACACCCATCTTTTGCATTATTCGAACAGCAACTGGCTAAAAATATCTTAATTCTTGATGGTGCCATGGGTACTATGATCCAAGCGTATAAGTTTGAAGAGCAAGACTTTCGTGGTGAGCGCTTTGCTGATTGGCATAGCGATGTAAAAGGCAATAACGATATGTTAGTGCTTACCCAGCCAGGAGTCATCAAAGCGATTCATCTTGAGTACCTCGAAGCTGGCGCTGATATTCTTGAAACTAACACGTTTAACGCAACTACCATTGCCATGGCTGATTATGACATGCAAGAGTATAGTGCCGAAATTAACCGTGTTGCCGCGAAAATTGCTCGTGAAGCCGCTGATGAATACACTAAAAAGAATCCTGATCGTCCACGCTTTGTAGCAGGTGTTTTGGGGCCAACAAACCGTACCTGTTCTATTTCTCCAGACGTAAATGATCCAGCCTTTCGTAACGTAACTTTTGATGAACTAAAAGACGCATATATCGAATCAACCTTAGCGTTAATTGAAGGCGGTAGCGATATCATTTTAATCGAAACTATTTTCGATACTTTAAATGCTAAAGCAGCGATATTCGCAGTAGAAACGGTATTTGACCAACTCGGTGAGCGATTACCTGTGATGATTTCAGGTACTATTACTGATGCGTCGGGTCGTACCTTGTCAGGACAAACTACCGAAGCATTTTACAATTCACTACGTCATGCAAAACCTGTTTCTTTTGGACTTAACTGTGCGTTAGGTCCTGTTGAATTACGTCAATATGTTGCTGAACTAAGCCGTATTTGTGATGTTGCGGTTACCGCTCACCCTAATGCGGGTTTACCGAATGCTTTTGGTGAATATGACTTTACTGTTGAAGACATGAATACCCATGTAGAAGAGTGGGCATCATCAGGGTTTTTAAATATTATTGGTGGTTGTTGTGGTACCACACCAGAACACATTAAAGGTATGGCTGATACGGTTGCTAACATTAAACCGCGTAAAGTAGAAGCACGTGAAATTGCTTGTCGCTTATCAGGTCTTGAAGCACTAACCATTAAAGAAGATAGCTTGTTTGTCAACGTTGGTGAACGAACCAATGTAACGGGTTCAGCTATGTTCAAGCGCTTGATTAAAGAAGAAAATTACGATCAAGCCATTGCTGTAGCCTTACAGCAGGTTGAAAACGGCGCGCAGATTATTGATATCAACATGGATGAAGGTATGTTGGACTCAAAAAATGCCATGGTGCGTTTTTTAAATCTTATTGCCGGTGAGCCTGATATTGCCAAAGTACCTATCATGATTGACTCCTCTAAGTGGGATATCATTGAAGCAGGACTAAAATGTATTCAAGGCAAGGGGATTGTTAACTCAATTAGTCTGAAAGAAGGTGAAGAAAACTTTCGTAAACAAGCTGAACTTCTCCGACGATATGGCGCTGCGGTTATAGTGATGGCGTTTGATGAAGAAGGCCAAGCTGATACCCGTAAACGTAAATATGAAATTTGTCATCGTGCTTACCATATGTTGGTTGACGAAATAGGCTACCCAGCAGAAGATATTATTTTTGACCCGAATATTTTTGCTGTTGCTACAGGTATTGAAGAGCATAATAACTATGCGGTAGATTTTATTGAAGCGGTTGATGATATTAAGAAAAACCTGCCTCATGCAATGATCTCTGGTGGTGTCTCTAATGTCTCGTTCTCATTTCGCGGAAACAATCCTGTTCGTGAAGCTATCCACGCGGTATTCTTATACTATGCCATTAAAAATGGTATGGACATGGGGATTGTTAATGCTGGTCAATTAGCTATTTATTCAGACTTACCTGAGAAATTAAAACAAGCCGTAGAAGATGTTATTCAAAACAGTGATGATGACGCCACAGAGCGCTTACTTGATATTGCACAAGAGTATCATGGTCAAGCCGGCGGACAAGTATCAAAAACTGATCTAAGCTGGCGAGAATTACCTATTAATGAACGCTTGTCTCATGCATTAGTAAAAGGTATTAACGAATTTATTGTTGAAGATACCGAGGAAGCACGCTTAGCCGCGGAAAAACCATTAGATGTTATTGAAGGGCCATTGATGGATGGCATGAATACCGTAGGTGATTTATTTGGTGCGGGTGAAATGTTTTTACCGCAAGTGGTAAAATCAGCCCGTGTAATGAAACAAGCTGTTGCCCATTTAAACCCATTTATTGAAGCAGGAAAAACTGAGCTAAGTACTAATGGTAAAGTCTTACTTGCGACGGTAAAAGGTGATGTTCATGATATTGGTAAAAATATTGTTGGCGTAGTACTGCAATGTAATAACTATGAAATCATTGATCTTGGGGTAATGGTTTCTTGCGACGATATTTTGCGCGTCGCCAAAGAAGAGAAGGTTGATATTATTGGTTTATCAGGCTTAATTACGCCATCACTTGATGAAATGGTTTATGTTGCCAAAGAGATGAAGCGTCAAAAATTTAACTTACCCTTATTAATTGGCGGTGCCACTACGTCCAAAGCACATACCGCGGTTAAAATTGAACCACAATATGATGAACCTGTTGTGTATGTATCAAATGCATCTCGCGCTGTATCTGTGGTGAGTAACTTATTATCTAGCGAGCATAAAGCAGGATTCTTTGCCAGTACCCAAGAAGAATATGTCCGCGTACGTGAGCGTCATTATAAAAAAGGCCCTCGTTCTAGTTTAATTAGTCTTGAAGCTGCACGTGCTAATGCAACTAAAATTAACTTTGAAGACTACACACCTAAAAAGCCTAACAAGTTAGGTGTAACTGTACTTGATAATATTGATTTGAATGAGGTAAGAAAATATATCGATTGGACGCCATTTTTCATGACTTGGCAAATGTCGGGCAAATATCCTCTTATTTTAAAACATGAAGTGATTGGCGTTGAAGCAACGAGCTTATTTAATGATGCTAATACAATGCTTGATGATGTTATCAATAATAAAAAGATATCTGCTAGAGCAGTATTTGGCCTGTTCCCCGCAAATAGTCATCAAGATGATATTGAGCTTTATACTGATGAAAGCCGCAGTGAAAAATTAATGAGACTTCATCAATTACGTCAACAAAGTAAAAAACCTGCAGGACAGTTTAACCGCTGTTTAGCAGATTATATTGCACCAGATGGCTCGGGTATTGAAGATTATGTGGGTGCCTTTGCGGTATCAGCAGGTTTTGGTGTTGAAGACTTAGTGAAGGTTTATGATGCAGACCACGATGCCTACAACTCAATATTGCTAAAAGCTGTAGCTGACAGGTTAGCCGAAGCAAGCGCTGAATATTTACATGAAAAGGTGCGTAAAGAATATTGGGGTTATGCTGCCGATGAAGCACTAGATAATGACGCATTAATTCGTGAAAGTTATCAAGGTATTCGCCCAGCGCCAGGCTACCCGGCTTGTCCTGAACATACGGAAAAAGGGTTATTGTGGGAGCTACTCAATGTTAAAGAAAATATAGATATGGATCTCACTTCAAGTTATGCCATGTGGCCAGGTGCAGCGGTGAGTGGTTGGTATTTCTCTCACCCAGAGTCTAAGTATTTTGCTGTGGCAAAATTAGCTAAAGATCAGGTGCTTGATTATGCTGCGCGTAAAGGTATGACCATAGAGCAAGCAGAGCGTTGGTTGTCTGCTAACTTAGATTATGAGCCAGAGTAATTAATATATGGTCTAAATGTTTAATAACATCGCTGCTTGCAACCCCAGTAGCCAGCTATTGCTCAATTAAGCGCCTTGTTCTTGAACATTTACCCTCATTAAAATTTGAAGCATTAATTATTCTAATTGCTGTACTCTAAGTTAGCTAGTCGTATAGAACGTTAAAGGCTGCATCTTGTAATACAAGATGCAGCCTTTTTGTTAGTAAATGACTTGTTATTATGTCTGTTATAACAAGTTGTTAGCCGACTTTATGGCGCGGCTTGGTATAAATCTGTTTGTGGAACAACAAACTTATTATTGAATTTGGCTGACAATAGTCCCTTACGATGTGCAAGAGCGGCTTGTAGTTTTTTAGTTACTTTAGCAATAGCTACGTAGAGCTGTTTGTCAGAAGCATTTACCGTTACTTTGGCTCCTTCATATAAGGTGGTAACTTCTAATTTTTGCTGATTTGGCTCAACAGTAATGGTTGAGTCAATCTCCATAAGAGAAGGATAATGCTTAGAGATTTTTGCAAACTTATTCTCGATAGATTGCTTGATACCTTCAGTTATTTCAACGTGGTGTCCAGAAATTTTAATCTTCATAGTCTTACCTCTTTTGTTATCTTAAACTTTGTCTTCAGCTTCATAATCCTCTTTCAGTCATAAAAATGCAATAGAAAAAAGGTAGATAAATGCAATTAAATGTAATCAATTTTTTTACTCTGTTTTTCTATTTTTGGGCATGAAATATGCTAATGAAAAAGCTTAAAATAAAGTCCCGAGTATTAACTGTATTTTGGGTATTCATTGAGTAGCGCTTTAAATGGTAATGATTTTTTTTTAAATAGTCGATACCAAATCTACATCTCTGCAAAGGCCAATAAAGTCAGGGACTGTAATGCAAGCACCTGTTCTACTTATAAGACCATTAAATTAATTATACAATCGAGGTAATGTTTCTGATGTAATACCTAGCTGAGAGGCTAATACTTTCTTGGTCTTGGTATTGGTATTGGTCATGAGTAGAGTAAATCGATTACCACTTGTTATGTTTGTAATAAATGTCAGAGCAATGCATATCTAAAGATTGATTTACATAAACTTGCGTGAACATAGTTAACTAACTCATTAAGTGCTCTACACGGTTACGGATAAAACTGATCACCTGAAGATAGGTTCAGAGTGTTTTTAACCGTAGGTTAAACTTGTTGGTTTTTAGGTAGTACTATGACGATTTTTATTCCACCACCAATATCGCTAGCGAGTTTTATTGACCCCGACAAGTTATGGGTGACTTGGTTATAAACAATTGGCATGCCTAAGCCAATACATTCAGAACCCCGTTTGGTGGTTGAGAAGGGCTCAAATATACTGCCAACTAACTCATCAGATAAACCTTCACCATTATCCTGATAGACAAATTGAACATTAGTCGGGCTTTGTGTGACTGTTATTTTTATTTCAACTTGACGTTCAGTGTTCCCTTCAAAGGCATGTAAACAAGAGTTTTTGATAAGCTGACTGAATACTTCGGTAATAATATGTGGGTAACTGACTATATTGATATTCTCTAAACAATGAATTGTGACATTAGCTGATTTAGTTATTCCCCCCATAGAGTCATCTTTAGTTATAAATTCAAAAAATTGCTGTAGGTTAATGACTTTACATACTTCATTTTGTGAAGAGTAGGATAAAGCCTTAAAATTTTGCACTAAGTGTATTGATTTATTGATATTACTGTTTATAAGCTCAATACAGCTGTCATTTTGTTTTTTATAACCAGTTAACTGTTGTGAGGTTAATGTTTTTGTTGCTAGGTTATTTGTTAATGCAGTTTGATTATGCTCCAACTGGGATGTTGCCGTTAACATGACACCTAACGGTGTATTTAACTCATGAGCAACACCTGCAACTAATCCAACTAAGGAAGCCATTTTTTCAGATTCAAGTAACTGTTCTTGAGTGGCAGTTAACTCCTCTAAGGTATTACTTAATTCAATTGTTCTACTTTTAACTCGCAGTTCTAAGTCTTCATTTAAATGTGTTAATTGATTCTGAGCCCTGATTAATTCATCAACATCCTCAATGGTTCCAACAATTCGGGTTGCTACACCTTGAGCTGTTCTTGATACTGCTTTTGCACGGCTACGGTACCAATGCCAGTTACTTTCGGAATCATGTCGTCTGTAGGTTATATCTAAATGACCAGACTCATTACTGCTATGGAAGTTAAAAGCAGCAAGTACATTCTCAATATCGTCAGGGTGGGTGGTTTTTTTTAAGTGTTCAGTGGTGAATTTTTCTTTACCGTTTATATTGTTAGTAATACAGTTAATTCTAAAAATATAGTTTTCAGCTATGTGCCAATCCCATAATTCAGTATTACTACCCCATAATGATAACGTTAACCTTTCTTCATTTTCTTTTATAGACAAGTAGCGTTGGTATCGTTGATAAAAGAATAGGCTCATTAATGTAAAAAAAATAAAGATATAAGCACTATATGCCCACCAAGAAAGCCAAGGAGGAGGCTCTACATTAATCGCAAGTCGAGTAATGTTTTTACTCCAAGGAGCATTTGCCTTTCTTGCTCGCAATAATAAGGTGTAATTTCCCTCGGGGAGGTTTGTATAGGTAACTAAACGCGATTTAGCGCTGACTGTAATCCACTTATCATCCAAGTTTTCTAACATGTACTCATAGTGAATATCACTACCTTGAGAAAAATCGAGTGTGGATAGCTCAAAGGAGACTAAGCTTTCTTTATGGCTTAAGGTTAGCCTATCCAACAGATAGATAGCTTTTTCTAAATGAAAACTACTAGTATGAGCTGGTTTCTTTTGTTCAGCGGTACCTATGTTAACAGGTTGGTTGAATACTCTCATTTTGGTTAACGTTACCGACAGATCACTTTTTGTTTTAATGGCTTTTTTAGGGTTAATAATATTAAATCCGTTAATACCACCAAAGTATAATTCTCCAGTTGATGATTTTAAAAAAGCACCTGAATTGAACTCATAACTTTGTAAGCCGTCTTCTAAAGTAAAGTTGGTAAAACTATTGCCTTTTTTGTCTAATCTAGAAATCCCCCTATTTGAGCTCAACCATATTGCGTCATCATTACCTTCTAACACAGCATAAGTAGCTTCATTTGCTAAACCTTGTTGTTTGCCATAGCGAGTGATTTTTTGACTGTGAAAATCAAGTTTATTGATACCTGTAAAAGTGGCTATCCAAATGTTACTGTCACTATCTTCAGATACTGACATGACATAGTTACTACTAATGCTATTTGCATCCTTACTATCATACTTATAACGAATAAATTGCTGTGTTTTTTTGTTATAAGAATTTAGTCCGCCGCCATAGGTACTTATCCATAAAAGCCCCCTTGAGTCTTCAAATATTGATAATACATAGTTAAAACTTAAGCTGTTCTCATCGTTGGCATCAAAATTGAAATGGCTAAAGTTTTTTGTGACCGTATCTAATTTATCTAAACCACTCTTGGTACCAATCCACAAGTTTTTCTCCTTATCTTTATAAAGGGCGAGTATTTTATTATCGATTAAGCTGTTGTCATTGTCTGGTTGGTTAATAAAATGTTCAACCAGATTTCTTTTGGTATCAATTAGGTTGAGTCCCGCATCATAGGTACCGACCCACATAATATTAGGTCTATGTTCTGCTATAGCCCAAACACGATTGCTTGAGAGTGAGTTTTTGTTGTTTTTATCATGAATGAAGTGACTAACTTCTTGAGTTTTTTTGTCGAAAAAGTTTAATCCTCCCCCATCAACACCCAACCAGATGTCCTTTTGACTATCTTCAAATATTGACCATATTTCATCATGTTGTAGCGATGTTTCAGTACTGCTGTCTTTATATATATGAGTGAAAAGTTGTTTGGATAAGTTGAATTTATTAACCCCATGAGCAAATAAACCAATCCAGAACGTATTGTTATCAGCGATATATAATTCAAACACGACATTGCCTGATAGAGACTCTTTAAGCATAGGATTGTTTTGATGACGGGATAGTTTATCTCTATCTTTATTAAGCACCTGTAGTCCTGAAGAAGTAGCTAACCATAATCGTTGCTCCTTATCCTCCTTGATATCCCTAATGGCAATATAGTTTGATGTTTCTTGGTTTGTATTCTTAAGCATTAAGCGTTGAAAAGGACCTTCTTTCTCTTGATACTTATTTAATCCGTTTAATGTTGCTACCCATATTGTTTGGTTTTGGTCTTGATATATTGACGTTATTTGATTATCAGAAAGGCTATAGGGTTGTTGCTCACTATGTTTAAAGTATTCAGTTGACCGAGTATCAATGGAGTATTTGATTAACCCGTTAGTTTCTGTTCCAAGCCAAAGGTTATTTTTGCTATCTAGTAATAAACTGGTGATGATCTTCTGTGAAAGTAGCTCATTTTGTTTTTTATTAAAAATAAAGGGTGAGAATGTTTGGCTTTGTAAGTTGAATATTTGTATGCCTGCGTCATGAGTTGCCAGCCATAGCTCATCAGGGCTAGGTTGTATTATTTGCTGGATGCTGTGGTAATTACTATTTGCTCCACTCTTTAAATAGGTAAAATGGTCAAAAGTTTCGGAGTCATAATTAAAGCGATTTAACCCTCCGCCTCTAGTTGCAATCCACAAGCTCCCTTTTTGGTCAATAAATAGGTCGTAAATATAGTCATTACTCAATGAGTTAGGGTTTTCAGTATCGGCATAAAAAATCTCAAACTCAAAGCCATCAAACCTGTTCAATCCATCCTGTGTTCCAACCCACATGAAGCCATATTTGTCTTGGACAATAGTATTTACAGTATTTTGCGATAAGCCATCTTCAATGTCATAACTTGTAAATCTGATACTAGCATTCACCTGACAGCAGATCGTAAGTAATAATATTAGAAAAAATCGATTTACTATGCCCATACTTAATAGCCTCACCTTTTCCGGCTTGAACTTTTTAAAGACTTGATAAGTATAGTCAGTAAATGACTACTAATAGTTGAAATTGTGATTGAACCTTCAGGT
>Ga0209395_1004732_pt1 | contig 15756 bp, 13 predicted proteins | sample GOMGulsemesocosm_3_FD_184635 | JGI IMG/M metagenome (GOLD analysis project Ga0209395, IMG submission 184635) | Methane-oxidizing microbial communities from mesocosms in the Gulf of Mexico - GOM9D Gulf of Mexico (SPAdes) (version 2) | ecosystem: Environmental > Aquatic > Marine > Cold seeps... | reverse complement strand
TCAGCAGCCTGTTCTCACGGAGAAAATGGGGCTACCCAATGGAAGCGGATACAGACGCTAGGCCCCTGTCTTGGTTGCTTGAATTCATGGCGGCGGGTGCTTTTAGTGAGGTGATAGATAACGTTTATCCGCTTGCCCAGGCCGATGACGCTTTTCAACGCCAACTGGAGCCCGGGAACAAGGGTAAAATTCTTATCGACTTCAATGCGTGAGGTCGTGCCTGAAGGATCACTATGTTAACTCGGCTCATCCGATTAGCCCGTACCCGCGGCGGCCGCAACTGCGAATGCACTTTCCCATGGACTGCTGATTACGGCAGGTCGCGGTGTCTATTTCGCCTATACTCACACCCTCTACGAGGGAAGGTCTTTCACCGCAGTAACAGGCACCGATGGCCGATGAATTGACAGAAAGAGACGTGCTTGGTCCCTGTGACCCTGTTTTAGAAGACAAAGAATGAAGGCAAACTGAAGTAAATCGCGCTGGGCACGACTGCCCCCAATTCTCGCGTGGTCAACCAGTATGTCAGCGAGATAAGCCGTTGCCTCTCGCCACTGTGCTTTCGCAATGGCAGCAAATGCCTGAGCGCATAATTTGACTAAATCTCCGGCTGGCCCCCTCGCCTCAGTGATCAGCCTTGCAATAGCGTCGCTGTTACCTGCAAAGGCATGCGCCACAGCCCCGTGAACATCGGCAAATGCCATACCCGGTTTAGGGAAATGCCCTAACGCAAATTCGCTAACCGCTAACCAGCGACCCTCCGGGATATCAACGCCTGCAAGCTGCGCACGAAATAATAAAGCCGCTGCATCAGTTAGAACATTTAGTGAGGGCCCCAAGCCAGTATGGGTTGGAAAAATATCCTGGTCGAAAATACGCCACATTTTTTCTTCGTCGCCCTGCTCAAGCGCCCACAGGGCAATATGCCAAGCGATATGACAATGCATGAGCGCACCACGTGGAAAACCGCGTCGCCAGCTTTCCAGATATTTCATTCCAGTGTTACTTTCTCCTTTCTCATAATACAGGTGCGCTCGAATGTGAGCGTTGTGTGCACTGTTCGGGTTAGTGGCGAGGGATTGTTCGATCGATGTTTCAGCCTTTGCAAGCTGTCCTACTTCCAGCTGCGCAAACGCATGCTGGCCTAGAAACCACCAATCGTCACCAAAGTGGGGAGCCAGTGACGTTGTGAAAGCCAGCTGCTCGGCTTCCCTTCCCGGTTGCCCGCTAAATCCAATCAGCCCAAATACACCCATACAAGTCTGAGCCACGATAGCGTCACGTGGATAGTGGCGTAAGTGCTCATGAATAGATTTGATTGCCGCTGGAATTTTCCCGGTGAGGAGCAACGACAGGGTACCGATTTGGCTTTTCTCGAATGAAGAAAGATTGTTATCAAGTATAGGAGCCTGCTCAAGAATCTTTTTCACCCGTTCCGATTCCCCGCGCATCTGCCACTCACGGGCTAAACCAATATGAGCTGGCAGAAAACTAGGATCCTCCTGAATCGCTAGCTCGAATGCCGCTTCAACGCCATCATTGCCAGCGAGCATGCTATCGATACCAGCAGCATACGCGTCAAACGCTTGGGTTGAGGACGTGGAAACCGGGTTATCGTATCTGTCTTTAAACATGATTTTCCTTTTTATATCAATATCACGGACACAATAGCCTATTGCGAGGTAGAAACTGCCCAATTGCGGTGTTTTCAAATTATACCTGCTCGGTTCCGGTTTACCCAACAATACCAATAACTGCCGAAGCCACCTCCAGCACACAGTCAACCAACTTCACTGGGCAAGTTAACTAGCCATAACTGATCGAATCGGTGGATGAATACATACAAACGCGACCGAATCCGGCGAGGCGCCCCCACTGCCCCTGAAGAACATGATTCCTATATCTGGCGGTAGCATCGGTATCGCCCAGCAGGCAAAGCAGGTGGAAAACGCTAGTATGTTAATTACTAACGTACAAAAAATTAGCGCCGGCCACACAGAATACGTTGATCGAACGTTAGCCCCATGTTAACGACATCAGCAAATTTGAAGATAGCGTTGCCTGCAAGTGTCATTCAGTTTGACAGTAGATTTTCGAGAGGGGAAAAATCGTTTTAGGGTATCGCTGCGATCGTTGTTATACGCCGTTCCAGTCCGTACTATTGCCCAGGCCCTGAGAAAAACATACTACTGGTTTACTGGTAGACCTTATACACAGGATATTTCTGCACAGGATAAAACTACGGCCGGCATGACATACTAGAGAGGTGTGTCCCCCCCCAAAGATGTATCGGCAGTCAGTTCAATATAGACTAACATCTGATATTGGCGCGCACTATGAATTCCTTCGGCCAATTGCCGCCAAGCCCATCAACTCAGGAGGCGGCGATCTCGGCGTCAGCGATGCTCACTAATGCAATTTCTCCCGCCTTGCGATTTTCAAAATCCTCAAACTGTTTTGCATAGAGGCTATCCTTACTGGTTAGAGCTTCGCTGATCGCCTGCGCCTGAATAGGTTTAGAAAAGTAATAGCCTTGTATATTATCAACATGATTTTCATCTAAAAAAATCAGTTGCTCTACTGTTTCTGCTCCTTCTGCAATGACCTGAATAGACATAGTTTTTGATATCGCCAAAATAGTACGAATAAGCTCTTCATCCTGCTCATCCTTACCTATATCTTTGATAAAGCTACGGTCTATTTTGATAATGTCTACTGGCATTTTTCTGAGATAATCGAGAGATGAGTGACCGGTGCCAAAATCATCAATGGAAATTTTCACTCCTAGCGCATGAATTTTTTCTAGCTCAGAGAAAAAGAAATTGAGGTCGTCAAATGTTGCGGTCTCAGTCACTTCTATTTCTACATGTTCTGGCTCTATCGCATAGATCTGCATCGCTTCAACGAGTTTTTCTCTGAATTCACTTGTCCCAAGCTGGCGAACAGATACATTAATGGCCGTCACCATTCCCTCAAAAAATGGAAGTGTCTGCCAGTGTGAAATTTGCTGACAAACCTGACTTAATATCCAGTTGCCAAGCTCAATTATTTGTCCTGTCTGCTCGGCAATCGGTATAAATATATCTGGAGATATCATGTCGTCGCCTTCAGGATACCAGCGTATTAACGCTTCACAGCCGACCATCTTTTTTTGTAGCAATGAAATTTTTGGCTGGTAAAGTATCGTCAACTCATTGTTTGTTATGGCTTTAGAAAGTAGCATTTGAATGCGTTGATTCCGCTCTGCTTTAACCTGCATTTCATGGGCAAAAAATTGGAAGTTATTACGCCCTTTTGATTTCGCCTCATACATGGCAGTATCAGCCGCCTTCAAAAGATCATCCATACTCATCGAATCTGAGTCAAAAAAGGCAATGCCAATACTGGTACTAACCTGTACTTTTGTACTATTCAGTTCAAGGGGCTCGGATACAGAATCAAGAATTTTTTGCGCCACGTTTACAGCGTTAATTTTTAGTGGAAGATCTTGGAGGATAATGGCAAACTCATCACCCCCCATGCGCGAGACGATATCATCTTCTCTCAAAGCGTGGGATATCTTCTGACTGATATTTTGAAGTAACAGATCACCAATGTCGTGCCCGTACTGGTCATTAATAAATTTGAAATGATCAATATCGAGAAACATTACCGCGAGCGTTGTATTGTACCGTTTTACGCGAGCGATTGATTTTTTTAAGGTATCATGAAAGTATGAACGGTTTGGAATATTTGTTAGATAGTCAAAGTTGGCTAAGTGTAGTAATTTTTCTTCAGTTTCTTTCTCTTTCGTGGTGTCTTTAAACGTTAGTACCGCGCCATAAATATCTCCACTGAAGTCTCTAGTGACATCATAGGAATAATCTGAATGGAATCTACTGCCAGCCAATGACTGCCAGTCTCCACTGCCTTTTAGACTTGCGCATTCCAAACGATTCGCGTTATAAAACTTTGATGACAGCAGGCCAATCAGCTCTTGGTTAGAATCACTATAGTCCTGAGAGTTTGTCGTGCCCTGGTTGTTCGGCACTAAGAAATTTTGCAGTTTGCAAGAGGTATTTTCAGTATCGATAGCCAGTAGCTCTAAAGCTTTTGGGTTGGCAAAAGTAATCGTTCCGTCTAAATCAATACCTAAAATCCCGTCACTCACGCTATTAAGTAATATATGTAATCGTGCCGTAGAATCTTCTGCGATCCGGCGGTGTTCATCCAAGGCAATAAACTGTGCGACCTTGTGTGTGAGTATTGTGTCGTTAACCGGCTTGGTGACAAAATCAACGGCCCCTGCCTCATAAGATTTATTTAGTGCTTCACTGTTATTGTCATTGCTCGTAACCATGACAATCGGTATATGCTTAAACTGTCGATGACTGTGAATAAGACTAACGACTTCGTAGCCTTTCATCCCTGGCATTTCGATATCCATCAAAATGACAGCGAAGTCATGATTAAGGACTTTGCTGAGCGCGTCTTTTCCTGATGATGCCTGGATGATTGTGATATCTAAAGGAGAAAGAATGTGCTCAAGAACATTACGTTGGCTGGCAACGTCGTCAACGATCAAAACGTTGCTTTTTTTAAGATTACCCATTCTCTTTAAGATCTCTTATTGGTGGCGTATTGCCAATTATAGATAATGATTCCGTATACGCTAATTTTTGGAACAAGGAAAAGTTATAAATAATGAGCTTAATAGTACAAAATTTATTGACGCGCCCTCAGCTCTGCACCGCTCGCAACTACAATGGAAAGCCTTGGGCAGTAGGATATCCACCGAAGTTGCGGGTTGATTTCCCATACTACCGAAAGAAAATCTTGGCGACAACGCGCCGACAGGGTAAACCGTGCAGTTCTGACAACATTAAGTAACGAGGTGCCCTCGCCATAACAAGGAAGCAGGAATGAATATACAGACGTGGTTTCTACAGGCTAAGGGATCGTCGTGACATTGCGGGCTAACGACAAGCCTTATCGGTGGGTTTATGCATAGGGGATAAAGTGCTAATACTTCTGTGTTTCCTGCGTCTAGACATCAGTTAATCGATGGTTTTCACCTCACCGAAACACGACTAACACCTGCGGATGTACTCATAGATACCGGGGAAGAACCTCACTTTCAGGCAATCCCAGCCGAGGAGTAGATTTGATCGCCCCCTCCCCATCATTTTACTCTGCCATGCTCCTTTCCACCTCCATCTCCATATCTACCGCCATCACCGACCCCACCATGGCCTTTACAGCAGGTGACACCAGGAGGGTTGCGGGAAAAGCGATAGGGAAAGAGAGACTCCAGGCCTTAAGCCAGACAACAACAATATTGTCTACCAAGCCAACATTAACAGCCGTGATGACCAGTGACATGATGCTGCTCATAAGTAAAGCCATGAAAAATGAAAAGATAACGGCCTGGTATTTTCTGTCAATCATGGGTCTATCCCCGTAGTTTCTTTCTGTTTAATAAAAAATGGAGAAAATAGGCTACCTTATAGCGCGCTAACAAAGCCCTGGATGGTATCGCTCAACTGCCGATCTTTATCCGCAGATAATTTTCCCTCAGATAAATGCTCCTGAAAGCTACCAAGACTAAAGGAGCCTCGTACATCCGCACCCCAGAAAGGCATAATTTGTGTCAGGGTTTGCAGGTTGGTCATCCCTCCTCTGGGGCCAGGAGCAGTGCTCAGCAATAACACCGGCTTTGATGCAAAGAGCGGATTTTCCTGGTCAGCCAGCCGAGACAACCAGTCAATCACATTCTTGAATACGGCAGGCATAGAGCCATTGTGCTCAGGGATAGAGAATATAAAGGCATCTGCCTGTGCAAACTGAGCCCGCAGCACTTTTGCCGTTTCAGGAAAACCTTGCTGCAGCTCTAGGTCAGTACTGTACATAGGCATGGGGTAGTCGCGAATGTCAGTCTCCTGCACCTCCTGCCCCGCGATTTTACTAACGGCAGCATTCAATAACTGACGGTTGATCGAGTTGCTGCTATTGCTGGCCGAGAAAGTGAGTATATTTTTCATTGTTACGATCCTTACTGGTTATATTTGGGGTTGGGTTGCGGGCTCTTTGGGCTAGTGTGTTTCTACGGTGATCAGGGTTAGCTGTAGATCGTCACTGGTAGCAGTGAGGTTTATGTCCTCGCCTTCGATGAGATCTCCATCTTTAACAGCTCTGCCATTCAGCTCGGCTTCGCCGTTAGTGATATAGGCCTGAAATTTACCCTTCTTATTCACCGTGGCGTTTCTCTGCAGCAGACCAACTTCAATCACGGTATGGCTATCAAAGGTTTCTGCCTGGGATTTTTGACCGCCATAGATCCGTGTTAGCTGGTTTTTCTCCAGGTCGTAGAACTTGTAAGCTGAGCATTCACCAGCCGTTTCGGGCAAAGCCCATATCTGCAGCAGGCGAGTTCTTGTGTCGTCAGGGTTTACCTCGTTGTGGCTAAAACCTTCACCACCGGCACGCTGAACTTGAACCTGGCCAGCCGTCATGGACTGGCCGTCCTCCATCGATCCTTCGTGGATCAGGCGACCTTCCAGCATGATGGTGATCACATCGATCTCTCTATGGGGATGCATATGCGTCTCCCCCTTTGGTAAATAGCGAGCATCTGCCAAATAGACAAAGTTCCCCAGGCCGTTCCAGGTGTTGCTGTCTCCGCCTACTTTGCTGTCAACGATCAGTCGAGTTTCCTCTAGGCCAGCAAAGCCGCCGCGTGGTAATGAGTCCCGTTGTAAAATGTCCATGATGAGTTCCTTTAATCTTTTTTGATGTAATTTGTGTAATTGGTTGTTTGCTTCGAATTGGTAGCCATTATAAATATTGGCCTGAAGATAAAAAGCGGGTAATATTGCCCAATATGTTCGAATATATCGAACAATTAATAATTGAAAACCCGGCAGGGGTTTAAAGAGGTACGTGAGGGGCATGAAACTGACACTCGAAGCGCTGGAAGTGCTTGATGCTATTGATAAAAAAGGCAGCTTTGCCGGGGCGGCGGCAGCGCTACACCGCGTACCATCAACCATCACCTATACCGTGCAAAAGCTGGAAGAAGACCTGGAATTTGTGATTTTCAGGCGTGAGGGCAGACGCTCGGTGCTAACCCCCGCCGGCAAGGTGTTAATGGAGCAAGGCCGAGAGCTGCTACGAACAGCAGAGCAAATCCTGGAATCAGCTCAACAAGTGAGCAGCGGCTGGGAATCCAGCATTAATATCGCAATAGACACCGTGTGGAATATCAGCACTTTCTACCCCATTGTCGCCGAGTTTCATCAGCTGGGTACCGGTGTTGAGATCAACCTTTCTGAAGAAGTGCTGGGAGGAAGCCTGGAGGCGCTGCTTGAAGGCCGGGCAGATCTTGTTATCGGTGGACATGCTCCAGTGATGCCCATGAAGGGTTTTAAATTTGAACAGATCATGAACGCCACATGGGAGTTTGTTGTTAGTAAAAACCACCCGCTTACCCAAAAAGCACTACCTCTTGATGAGGAAGACATTAAGCACTACCCCTCCATTATTATTAAAGACTCATCACGAAACTCGGCCATCAGGGGGCATCGAGTTTTTGATAAGCAACTGAAACTACGAGTACCCTCGATGCACTACAAAATAGTGGCGATCAGACAGGGCTTAGGGATTGGGTTCCTGCCCACGCATAAAATTCAGCAGCACCTCGAATCTGGCGAGCTGGTAGCACTGTCGATTAACACAGAAGCACCTGACACACCTCAGCATTGCGCATGGAAAATCAATAACAAAGGTAAAGCCATGAGATGGTTTGTTGAAAGGATTCTTAAGGAGGCAAGGTCTAGTTAGCGCTCCCCCGCGGCAGACTAGTTTTCGCCTCTAATTCCCACTAGAGTGAGTAATATCGCGAGCCGCTCTAACGGCGCGGCAACCTCGCCCAGCAGGCTGAGCGCCCAAACAATGCGCTTAAAGTAATTAGTATCCCGGTTGATGGGAATGTCACGATCGAACAGTTCGTCTCGCACAGCCCAGTAAAAGAACCATTAGGCTTTTTACGGTATAGGGCTTGCTGTCATTCGGGCGCTCTTGAGATGAAACGAGCACTTTGATCGAAAATACTGCTATATAAGCTCCATTGAGGTAATAGCCGCAATACAGTTATCTCAAATAGAACTTGTACTTACACGCCACTAAACGACTATCAATTCTCCAGTAGTAGATTAGTGGATTTCATTGACATGAGCCAGTTTGAACGGAGGCAGACAAGCCCGAGAATTTTGTAGTATTAAATCCCCCCGCCGCTGGTTCGGTCTTAAAGCGAAGTGTTGAGTCGCTTTCCATGCAATTGTGTGTGATCTGCTTCTTTAAAAACAAAATCTGAAAGAATACTATTGGCAGCATCGTCACCGTTATTGTTCTTGGCCCAAAAAGAAAGGCATAATCTTTCATTACTGGTAACAGTATCATCTCCTGAAGGAGCACATTCGTCGTCGTTATCAAAAATTTGCATACACCTAGCCCTGCCTCATTGCTGCCTGTGCCAGAGCCCAGAACAGACTATTTACAATGGGTAGATTGCACCGGTCAAATTGTACGCTGTGACAAGCGCGGGGCAACACCCGGCTCGATTTCGCCGATACTCACACGCCTGAATATCTCCATCGATTAGTTGTGGCTAACAGCCAATAGTTTGAAAAAGTGGCTGCTCGAGCGAATTTTCGACTTGCTTATCGAGCTTGATGCCTGTTGGATCTTTGTACTGCTAGCCCCGTTGAACAGCGCCTTTCCCAACCTGTTATTGTAATCTATTCACCACGCAGCAGTGAGTCTTGCCTCCAATAACCGCACCGACGAGTAAACGGACTGTTTCAGTGCGCAATCCTGATGCCTGCGAAACTTCCCACCCACCGCGCACCGGGTTCGGAGCCATGTTACGCGATTCAGTCGTCGGAATTGAGCCGCGTCCGGATTATTAGTGCACTGCACGTTTACGTTTTACTGATCCAAAACCAGCTAGGCTCAGTGCTAGAAGAGCTAGAGTGCTCGGCTCGGGCACAGGCAGTACATTCCCGTCTTTCACCAACCATGCGCCGGTGTCGCTCCTGGCAACGTTGTCGGCAAGTTGATTGGCAAATGAGTCGTTCTGCAAGAACCAATTGCCGGTGTCGTTGGGATCACAGACCGCTAAGACCGCATTCAGGCATATCCTTGCCTGCGGGCGGACTCTAGTTCCCGGGACAGGCAGGAACTCCGTTGCCGTGATGCCACGAATAAACGGAAAATCCGATCCCTCCCCTGAAGTAACTCCAAACATCGATTGTAAAGTTGTGATTCCAGGAAGACTTGCCTCTCTCCAATTGCCGGGGGAAGTCAAGCCGAGTGAGGACAGGAACAAGTCCTCAGCTTCGGCGGCGGTCGCCAGTCTGAACCCCTCAAAATCACCACCCACTACAAACTCATCACTTCCATCAACACCCGTCAAATCGTTGTAGGACCGAAATGTTGATTCGGTCAGATCTAGCCATAAGAGACCCGTGCGATTATCAAGAGTCAGTAACCCGTCCCCTATCGCATCTCGATCCATCGCGATCAACCCGGCGTGTGAAAATGGTGTGCCGCAGATCAAAGCAGTAATGAACAATAGCTTTTTCAGGCTCATAAAAATTTCCTCCTCAATGAGCTTACCTCTATGGCGCTCGTTTTCGTTTTTTGAAGTGAATACCGCAAAACCTGGCGTCCAATCCTAGGTTCTCTTATTAATAGACGTTTATAACAATAGGAATTGCATTACCTTTCGCCCCCCTCTATGACGTGGGTTACATTGGCCCCATTCCGTTGATGAACACTAACAAATTTATCCTAAAGCTTATGCCACCTGATCATGTGGCACGCTTCGGGGTGGAAAACCGTTACATGGGGCCTAAGCCTTCTTATAAAGGGGCAGAAATCACTGGACAGTGAATAAGCAAAAGAAGTCTCGATGAGAAATTTACACATTCGTGTGCCAGGAGAGTAATGGTATGCAGCGTGGGGAGCTCATTGTCTGGCGTGGAAACGGGCAGAAGGCTATGGAAACCGAATATGCTAACAAAGTAAAACAACAGCTACGACTTGTAATAGACCGATACAAATCTTCTCGCGAACAATCAAGGGATATATATGGACGCTCAGTCATTCTTGTCCATTCCAAAGCAATACCGCCCGTTGAAAAACCGAGTAAATTACTATTTACCCAAGATTCACTGAGGCGGGTCATACTCATAAAAATTTCCTGAAGACAGTGGATGCATTCATTGAATAAATAGCAAGAATCCTGATTTTATTATCAAGAGCATGTACAGATGTGCACGACCAAACTAAAACCCAAAAGAGGAAAAAAAATTTTACGACATTCTCATTGAGGATGTAAAAAAAGATGTTTAACTGCTCATTATCAGTATGACCTATGTTGACTTAGATCCCATCTGAGCAAAGATGGCCGATACTCACACACCTAAATATCTCCATCGATTAGTTGTGGCTAACAGCCAATAGTTTGAAAAAGTAGTTCGTCGGCGATTTCGATCGACGGCCTAACTGGCAGGATTGAAACCGACAATTATTAATGTGTTTGTAGGTAACTGCGTCTGGGATTTCGCCAAAACTAGAGAATTTTGGTATCAAGACTCAAGAAATGATTGTGCAGCCCAATTTTCGACTTGTTTATCGATCTTGATGCCTGTCGAAACTTTGTACTGCTAGCCCCTTTGAACAGCGCCTGTGCCGATTTTTCCCTTGCGCTGCCCAGCCACGGCCGATATAAAGGCCAGATTCCAATCAGAATAGCGGGAGCAGTGTACTCAATTCATCTATAAGCCGTTGATTGCCGTTTCCTAGAATTACGTAAACTGGCTTCGCAGCCGAATGAAATTAGTATCCCGAATTTAATGCCTTACATTGCATATACACCATATAAGACTTGCCTGGGTGAATTGTAGGCGCTGATTGACTAGGCAATACCAAGCCAATGGTGGCGAAGTGTTTGATCGCTAGCCATTTCATTGAGCCCAAATTGGGTCACTGTTTCCCCCTTACTCGGCACCCACGAATTGAACCAGCGATCCCAAAGAGCAATCATCACACCATAATTTTTATTAAAGTGCTGCGGGTGAGCACTGTGGTGAATTTGGTGTTGTGCCGGGCTTAGTACCCACCGCTCAATAAAGCCCCAACCGAGCCAAATATGACTGTGGCGTAAATTGGAGCCGGCAATATTAAATAAGAAGCCAAAAATACTTGTACCTAGAATCTCTACCGGCGTGATTTTTCCGTCGACAAGATAGATGAATATGCCACCGCATAGCCCAAATACCAACAGACTACGGCAACTGTTGATTAGCATTTCAACAATATGCATCCGGTAAAGTGTGAATGGGGTTAACAATGTTGCGCTATGATGCACGGCGTGGAAACGCCAAAGACGAGGGTGCTGATGGTAAAGCCTGTGAATATAGAAGCGGGTGAAATCATCGATTAAAAAGAGGGTCACGGAGTAAATAACACTGACGCCCATCAACGTACTGGGTACAAAGTCCCCAGGCCCAAATCGGTCAACTAAAAATCGATAGCTAGAAAGGGCGATCGCCACCTGGCTGGTTAGCAGAGGGGCTATGAGCAGTAACCACAACCACTGGTTTAAAAAAATTAATTTTACATCCAGTTTAACTGATGGGTGTAGCCAAACCCTCTTTGAGAACATTTTCCTCAAGCTGCCAACAATCCTTTCCTTTTGCTGCGAAAGAACAAGCAGAGCTAACAATCCATTAACCAATAAGTATCCCCAGAACACACGCTTCTCGGTGCTCAGAACATAAAATAATGGAGAAAGCCACTCCTGCGGTGTCTTTCCCCACTGTAGAGAGTTGTTTAGCCAGAAGTTGAGTGAGTCCAGCATAGCGCCTGTTTCTAATGGTCAGTTAAGTGGCCCGCATTCTATATTTATATGAACAGCCAATCAATTGCTATTGATAATGCTTATGATAATCATTATCATTGCTATTTGATATGTTTTGAACAAAATTTAAGTTAGGGGTTTAATAATGAAGAAAAGTGCAATGTATTCAGTTGTGGCATTGGCAACGGCTGGACTAATTACGGCCTGTGGAGGCGGAAATAGCAATAATGCCGTCAATAGTGACCCCGAAGTTAATTTGGTCACAGTAAAAAATAACTATGTAGCCATGGCCGCTGCGGTTTACGATGACTCGTATATCGCCGCCGTTGAGCTTCAAACTGCGACTGCAGCCTTCCTGGAAAACCCATCAACTGAAACCTTAGCGTCCTCTAGAGCTGCCTATAAAACTGCGCGTAAGCCCTACCAGCAGTCTGAAATCTACCGTTGGGATACCGTCTCATTAATCGGTGGCAGTGATGACTTAGCCGCTGATGGCGGTCTTTCAAGCGTCGATGACTGGGAAGGTCAGGTTAATGCGTGGCCACTTGATGAAACAAAAATCGAGTTCATTATTGATAACCCGGCTATTTATGCGGCTATCAACGCGCAGCTATTAATCGATGAGAATGGGACCCTGCCAGCGGGTACTGAAGACGAGGCAAATGTAACAACTGGTGTTCACGCCATAGAATTTATGTTGTGGGATCGTGATGTCAGTGCTCAAGGTCCGGGCCCAAGACTGGCAAGTGAATTTGGTTCCGATGCGACGTGTGCTATCACCCCATCAACGACTGAATGTCGTAATTCGGCTTATCTTCAAGCTGCTGCTGATTTGTTAGTCGACGATTTAGTTGCCATGAAGGCGGAGTGGGAAGTGGACACTAGTGATGGTGATATCACTCTGGCTGAACATTTTCTGAGCTTTGATGAAGAGGCGTTTGGCTACATTTTGCAATCAATCGCCAGCATGTCCGTGGGTGAACTAGGTGGTGCTAGGCTAAGTGCTGGCCTATGGCGCCCTGCGGATACGCAGCCAACCGGCATTGTCAAAACAGGTGACTATGAAGAAGAGCATGATTGCTTTTCTGACTTAAGCCACTATGCGGTTTATTACAATTTTCAAGGCATACTCAACGCGTTTAAAGGTACATACACCCGCACCGATGGCAGTGTAGTGGGTGATTCTGCGCAGAGTTTTGGCGCCTTTGTTAATAGTTTTGATACACAAAGCTTTACCGATTTGTCGGATAGACTGGCTGAAATTAAGGACAACATGGATGTAATCCTAGATGCAGGTGAAGCCGGAATAAAAAGTTTCGATGGCATTATCGCTGATTCCGAATCGGCTTATGAAAATCCAGGTGATGGTGTTCGCACTGCCGAGCTAATCGCCTTAGAAGCTGCTATTCAAGGCTTGGGTGAAGTAGAAGAAATCACCAAGCTGATTGCAGAGGCCAGTGCGATTACCGGATTTGATTCCTCTGAAACCGGTGAAACGGATTAATCATTAACTGTCTGTAATCAGGCTTTTACATAGGAAAACGGCTGATGAAATATCATTGACCGTTTTTCTATTTTGATCATATTCTTTTTTACGACTGAATACATTATGGATAGTTATACTTTATGTCGGAATTAGTAAACGTTTCAAAAAATACGCTGCTTGTTTTATCCGCAATGATAATTACCGCCTGCGGCGGTGGAGGCGGCGGCAATAACAACGCTGGTGGTAATCCCGGGAGCGACGTCGTTGTTGTTGATGATAATACTGACAATAATTCACAAGCTGAGCATCTGGCGGCCGGCGATGCAACGGTGCCGGTGGCTAAAACTTCAGCATTTTCAGCAAAGTCCTATAACATGACGAATGTTGACAGAAAGACGTCTTTTGAGAACGGCAATCATTTTTTCGAACAACCCTGGGTACAAGGTTCGCAAAGCACTCAGTCGCGCGATGGAGTAGGCCCCTACTTTAACAGCACGGCGTGCCAGAATTGCCATATTAATGATGGCCGAGGACATGCGGCAATGGCAACGCCTAATGGGGTTGATCAAGGCGATGATTTTGCTTCAATGATAGTGAAAGTTTCTCAGTCAATAGTTAGTGCGCCGGACCAAGCTAATATTGACGCCTCCTATATTGCCAATGTTTCGGATAGCGTTGTCGGTGGTCAGCTACAGCATCGTGCCGTTGATGGTGTAGCCCATGAAGCTGATTTGGCTGTGAGCTATACCGAAGTTATCGAAACTTTTGCGGATGGTCATACGGTGACCTTACGCAAACCGTTTTGGCATATGACCTCAAATTTTTCTGCTTTTGATACCGGCGTTGTTTTCTCTGCCCGTGTGGCGCCACCCATGATTGGTCTTGGTTTACTGTCATTAATTGATGAGCAGGATATTTATAATCAGCAGGATGTAAGCGATGCTGATGATGATGGTATTTCTGGTAAAGCCAATCAAGTGTGGTCGTTATCCGAGGGGGCTGTGGCATTAGGGCGGTTTGGCTGGAAGGCGGGAGCGCCAACTCTGGAAGAGCAAACAGCCAATGCCTTTTTTAACGATATGGGGCTTACTTCAAAATTTCATAGCGAAGACGATTGTGGTTTTGCTCAGGCTGATTGTTTAAGCGCACCCAATGGTACAACAACACTTGATCAGAGTAACCCGGACCCCTATGAGGTTGTAGATTCCACACTGGCACTAGTCGCGTTTTATGCAAACCACCTTGGCGTGCCAAAAAGACGAGATGCTTACTCGGAACAAGTGCAACGCGGTAAAGATCTATTCTTCCAAGCCGGTTGTGACACCTGTCATACGCAAAGTTACGTCACCGGCGACGACGAATTACAGCCTGAACTTTCAAATCAGACCATATTCCCTTTTACCGACCTATTACTTCACGATATGGGTGAGGCTTTAGCTGATTTTGATGAAGCTAATAACCCTGTGTCCAATGATGTAAAAGTCGAATTTAAAGCGACTGCTCGTGAGTGGAGAACACCACCATTATGGGGGATTGGTTTGACCAAAGAAGTGGATCCCGATGCGACCTTCTTACATGACGGGCGAGCTATTACGATCATGGAGGCTATTTTGTGGCACGGTGGAGAAGCTGTCGAAGCCAAGGCATTCGTACTGCAGTTAAATACTGATGAACGAGAAGATTTGATGGCCTTCTTGAACGACTTGTAGGCTAGCGGGTAATATTTGTTGAGCACGGCCCTACATTCGATTGTTCCTATTTGTCATTATTCAGGCCCTCACTAATACGAAGCTTACATTTCCTGACTGGGGCTCGCGTGAAGTCGCCGGTTTTTTATCGAGTAGAGGGCCGACTTGACATACTATTAGTTCTTCTTCGCCGTTTTGACTACAGGCACCGGTTAGGCTGTGGATGCAGAGTCTATCAAATTGCGGACATTTTTCCCTGGGTTTGTCGTGGCTGGCAATAGGTTCGAGTTGAATGACTTTTTCTCGCATTTTTCACACCCAAATTTGTAATTATGCTTTGGGTTCATCTCTTTAGTTGTTCCGGGAGGCAATCAAGGGACAGATTCTCAGTCATTTGCACCTACCCCAATTTATCCTATGACTGCAGGACGTACACGGTACCCAACATAAAGTGAACAATCACACGCAGTGAGATACGCGGCAGATGATTTCGACCCCTGAAGTATTGCGAGACTATAAATATCACCCATATGGGTGATTGACATGAACGGAGGCTCAGAAGACTATCTATAGGTTTTACAATGCGAATCACCCGAAAGAGCAAATTGCTAAGCTTAGGAGATAAGTATGAAATTCAAAGACGCAAAATTGCCACAGGATACTATCGAGGCAGTAATTGC
>Ga0209395_1004731_pt1 | contig 15759 bp, 13 predicted proteins | sample GOMGulsemesocosm_3_FD_184635 | JGI IMG/M metagenome (GOLD analysis project Ga0209395, IMG submission 184635) | Methane-oxidizing microbial communities from mesocosms in the Gulf of Mexico - GOM9D Gulf of Mexico (SPAdes) (version 2) | ecosystem: Environmental > Aquatic > Marine > Cold seeps... | reverse complement strand
AGTTGTTTCCATTTCTCCAGACAAAATTTTTAACAATGTTGATTTCCCAGCACCATTTTTTCCAACCAAACCAACGCGGTCACCATTTCCTAGTCTAAAGGTAATATCTTCAAATAAATAATCGCCTTGAAACGAAACAGAAACCTTATGAATATTAAGCATATTTGTAGTAAAAAATTACTTTATTTAATCTTTTAAAAGATTAATTTTGTAGTATTAATAAAACGCAAAAATAACATAATTAGCATGTTAAAAAAAGGAAAAAAGATTTATAGCATTTTAACAGGCTGTTGTCCTAAATGTCACCATGAAAGTATGTACATTAATAAGAATGCTTTTATCCTTTCCGACACTTTAAAAATGCATGAGAACTGTTCTAATTGTAAGACTAAATACAAAATAGAACCTTCTTTTTTTTATGGCTCAATGTACGTAAGTTACCCTGTTGGCATTATGTTTGCCGTAGCTGCTTTTGTGATCTGTTATGGTTTTATAGGAACCAGTTTAAACACTGCTTTTATTGCTATTGTAATTACAATGGTCGTCTGCCTACCAATCATACTTAGACTTTCACGTAACATTTGGATTAACTTTTTTATGAGTTACGATAAGTCTCTAGTGAAGAAAAAATAAAAAATCAACTAAAGCGATCAATATCAATTTCTGAATCCAGAGCTTGTTGGTTTTCTATAAAATCATATAACTCCTGTGCCACATAAGGAGCGATCATTACCCCACGAGTCCCTAACCCATTCAATACATAAATATTATCATGCTCTGGATGTCGTCCTACCAAGGGTCTTCTATCCTTTACTGTTGGACGTATTCCTACCACTTGATCTACAACTGTAAAATCACATTTTAAGAAAGTCTTTAATTTCCCCAACAGTTCGTCTTTTGCTTTTACTGTTGTTGTATTGCTCAAATCTTTCCATTCATAGGTCGCCCCAACGAGATACTTAGCATCCCCTAAAGGCATTAAAAACACACCTGATTTTAAAATATAATCTATTTTTAAATCGGGGGCATGGATAGTCAACAACTCTCCTTTAGTTGGTTTTAGTGGCAAGTAATTAAAATATGGATTTTGCACCACACCAAATCCTTCAGCAAATACAATTTGTTTGGCTTCATATTCATTATAACGTATAGAATCTCCATATTCCAAGGCATCAAAATCGAATGATTCCTCTAAATAATCTTTATCTTGTTTGAGACGCTCTTTATAGGCTGAAACTAATGCAGAAGTGTGAATACGTCCGGTTTGAAGCACCTCTCCAAATCCATAATCTGCTTTTATGCTTGCGTTGGTATTTGGTATTATATTGGTAGACAAGTGGGTTGATAAATTGGGTTTATCACAAGCTGCAAACCAATTATTTTGTTCTTCAATAGATGCGAACAAGCGATAGATTGGCACTTTATAATCTAAAACAACACCTAGATCTTTCTCCAAGGCCTGATACATTGGCAAGGCCAGTTCTAATTGTTTTTCAGCCTTCCAAACTTCGGTAAACCGTTTTAAAATGACTGGATTATACAGGCCTCCTGCCACGGTAGAGGACTGCTGTGAATCATCATCAACAACGAGGAAAGTTTTTCCGTGCTCCCTCAATACTTCACAAAATAAAATGCCTGCAAGACCAGATCCTACAATGATATAATCAACTTTCATAGATTGACAAAATTAACACAACCCGAAATGAAAACAACAAAAAAACGCTCACAATATTTGTGAGCGTTTTAATTTGTATTGTTTACAGAGCCTTAGTAGCTCCACATATCTTGTTCAAAATTTCGAATTTTATCTTTTACTCTATCCGATTCTAACAATTGCATTAACGCATTTTCATGGATATACTCTGAAATAGCGCGGTCTCCTTGAACATTTTCTTCTTTAAAAATGTAACCGTTAAAACGTCTAGCATTTAAGAGATGATCAAATGATAAGGGTATGGCACTATTTTTTCCGTTGAATGCTTTTGCAACATGCAATACCTCTCGTGCATCTGGAAAGAATACCCAAAATAAAGGCACTAGATCTGGTTCTTCAGTTGTTAAAGTGTTCACATCTGGCACTACCGGAGCAATACCCAACAGGCGATACTTTAACTCACCTTGACGTTTGTCAAAATAATACAAGCCTTTAATGTGATATTCTACAACATGTGCGGCTGTAATTTCAGTTCTATTAATGTATTCTTTAGAAATTTCTTCACCAGCATTATATTGTTCAATACCAAGTTCTGTAGTATCAACTAACACCATTGAAGCTTCAATATCTTTTAAAGTTCGTTTGGTTGTGAAATAAGAATCATCATATATGTTCTCAATTGCTCCATTTTTAACACTCTTCATGATCACGTCAAATAAAGAACGTCTATGCTTACTAATATTATTGGTGTCAATTGGATAATACAACGGAAAGTTTACACGTTCGTCAAGTACTACCTTTTCCCAAACCATACTAGAATACAAGATATCTCTATCGTCGACATACCCATATTCTAAGGGCTTATCATTATCCATAAATATTTGTGCATCTGTTTTTACACCAATTTCTTCCGGGCTTCTTGCGTTTAAAATATTAGCCTGCCCAAAGGAATTGCTGATAGTAAAAACACATACAATGGCAATTATAAAACTTTTTAATTTCATCTTACTTCAATTAAATTATTTGAAATAGTTATAAATTATAACCAATTCTTTTTAATTTGTTAACTCAATAAATACAGGAGACACCTTCTTTAATTTATAAGTAGAATTTCCTTGTATTTTTGCTTGAATATTAAATATTTGTATTCCAGCGTTACGCTTCGCTTTACGCAAGGCTTGTTTCGCTCTGGCATTTAATTTATTTCCCTTTACCGTAATTGTAGGTTGTCCAGGAACTTTAAAGCTAAATCCGGTAATGTTTAATGGTAATTCAAAATCAAAATCATCCAGTTTAGCACCGATGGTTGAAATTTCAAGACTATTTTTTTGCATTGAAACAGATCCTACTTCTCCTCTAATGGTACCTGTAGGTCTTGGAATATCTTTAATTCTAAAAGTAGCATTACTAGGCACTGTCTTACCGTCAGGCAAGGTTCCTGTAACATTAATGGTAACTTCTCTTCCTTTAACTCTGGTCACATCCATAATGTATTTACCAACACCATTTCCTTTAACCAATCCTTCTGCTCTTGCGACAACTTTGTTATCTGCAATTCCAGCAAATGAAATTGTCATTGGGTTTTTTACGCCACGATAGACTACATTCATTTTATCTGCAGAAATAGTCGCAGAGTTTGGTCGAGCTATAGTTTCAAATGATCTATTAACAGGAACTGGCGTATCTACACCATTCTCTCTAAAGATTAGTTGCCCAGAAATTTTATGTTCTCCAGGATTTCCTGCTCCAATTTTAAGTTTCACTTTTCCACCTTCTAGTACAAAATCTCTGTTTTCTACTAATTTTCTTCCATCAAGAGTTAACTCTACACGGTGAGGTTTAGTTGACGCATCTGTTCTTCCTAATACCAAATCACCTTCAAACTGCTCTCCGCTAAAATATGCAGATTTAGTAGTTTCTAAAATCGTTCCATAGTTAGTCATAGAGACTTCACTAGTTAAAGTTCCCTGTAACATAGCTCCTAAAACTTCCGATTGGGTCGTTTTAATATCGGCTTGCATTTGGGTCATTTTAGTTAAAGATGCCACTAAAGGAAAGCCTTTGTAATGATGTTCTAACCATCTTACAGTCCCAACACCTCGTTTTAAATCTTCAGTATTGAATTTCTTCAACACATCTTCTGAAATATTTTTATAGTCGTCACCTAAAACCTCTACCACACCGTCTCTAAACGCTGCAATTTGATTTAAAAAGGCCTCGCCTTCTGGTTTTATTTTATCGCCTTTAAAGAAATTTTGGTCTAAATAGTCACCCTTATCCATGATTTCATAATCAGTAGGGTTATCAACAGTAGCCATCATCTTTCCTTTCAACTCATTTAAGTAGGTATTAAAATCGTTTGCTAAAGAAGATATAGAATTTGCTTTTGCTGCCAATGGTCTATATTTCGCTGGTTGGTCATTAGCTTTCTCTGCCAAACCATCCATAAATGCCGCATTTCTTGTCGTTGCTGTTTCATTAGATTCGGTTAATCTTTCATTCATTAAACCGAATGCCGACAGCACTTCTTTTGACATATTTAAAGCTAACATCGCAATGAATATTAAATACATCAAGTTTATCATTTTCTGCCTTGCAGATAATTGTCCTCCTGCCATAACTAATTACTTTTTAGTTGTTAAATGGATTAAAATCCTAATTAGTTTTTGTTCATTGCAGAAAGCATTCCACCGTACACACCATTTAATGATGATAAGTTAGATGCTAATGATTGCATTTGCTCCTTTAACTTAGCCGCGTTTTCAATCGCTTCTTCGTTAATTGTAGATTGGCGGTTTACGCTCTCTAACTGTACCTTATATAAACTGTTTAAAGATTCCATTTGTGCTGCTGCTAACGACATTTCTTCGCCGTATTTTTTTGTTGCAGATATAGATTCCACAGTTGGTGCCATATTCTTGGCAACATCTTCAAAGTTTTTAATGCTATCTCCAAGACTAGCCATAAGTTCGCTATCTATTTGAGCATCTTTAAGTAACTCATCTAATTTTTTAGATAATATACCTTCTGCATCTTTAGCTTCTTCTTTTTGCTTTTCTTTTGCTTTACCTCCTTCTAATTCTGGATAGACTAAAGACCAGTCTAAACCATCATCAATTGGTTCAAATGCTGAAAGCGCAAAAATAATTGCTTCAGTTACAAGACCAATAGTTAACATTACGTTACCAGTAAGTGGTCCTATTTCATAATGAATAATTTTAAAAAGTGCGCCAACAATTACAATTGAGGCTCCAAGCCCATAGGCCATATTCATAAATCTCTTACCTGCTTTTGATTGTGCCATAATATTTATGTTTTTAGTTAAGTTTGATTTGGGTTCTATTTAATAATGTATGTTACTTCTTTTTCCGCCTTTTTTTCCGTTTTGTTGTGTTACATCTGTACCCATATAATCTTGTACTGTACGGAAACCAATGTAACTCCTTGCAGAATCTGCGTATTCGTAATCTCTTGAACTTACTTGTAAAAAGTAAGCAACATCTTTCCAAGATCCACCTCGAACAACTTTACGTTCGTTTTCAGTATCGTTAACACTTGGATTAATAGTTGAAGAATATTCGTAAGATGACGGATCGTAGGATGACATCACCCATTCTGACACGTTACCCGCCATATTGTATAAATTATAATCGTTAGGCTCATAAGACTTAGCCTCTACTGTATATAATGCTTGATCGGCTGCATAATCTCCTCGTGCCGGTTTAAAGTTGGCATAAAAACAGCCTCTATCATTAAGTGTGTATGGACCACCCCAAGGATATGTTGCTCCTTGAAGACCTCCTCGAGCGGCATACTCCCACTCTGATTCGGATGGCAATCTAAATGAATTTACATGTTGCTTATCTCTCTCCTTTTGGTATGAGTTTTTAACCAATGTTCTCCATTGACAAAATGCTTTTGCTTGTGACCAGGTCACACCAACTACAGGATAATCTCCATAAGCATCATGCCAGAAATAGTCATTATGCATTGGTTCATTATATGAATATGAAAAATCTCTAATCCAAACTGTAGTATCAGGATAAATTTCAATCTCTTGTTTTTCAATAACATCACTACGACTTAACTCTCTGTATTTTGCAGCGGTTTGAATATCCATAGTCTGATATTGAAACTTTAACTTTTTTACATCCCAGGTACGTTGCCCATTATAAGATTCTTCTAATGATAAATACATAGAATCCATAACCTCAGCATAATTTACATCAGGGTATTCATCTGTATCGAAGATTAAATCAATATCGGTATTTAATTTTCTTCCTTCATAACCAGTTTCTCCCATCCCAGCGTAATTGTCAAGCATATATTTTTCATATACACTCATATCAGTAGTATCTGCATCTTTAAATGCAAATTGACCAATACCATCTGATTCCGGATCGGTTTCTCCAATTTCATCTGCAAGAATTGCCAAGCGTGTTCTAATTGTAGAATCTCTTACCCATTCCACAAATTGGCGATACTCACTATTTGTGATTTCTGTCTCATCCATATAGAATGCTCGAACTGTAACTGTTTTAGTAGGCGCATCTTTAACTCCAGCTAAATCATCATCAGACTTACCCATAATAAAAGCACCTCCTGGCACTAAGGCCATCCCATATGGCTTCTCTGGATGCCATTTCTTTCCTTTAACTCCTACCAGCTCTCCTTTATCTCCTGATCCACAACTGGTTATCATTGCTAAAACTGCTGTTAATATTACAAACTTCTTAATACTCATAAATTCGAGGTTAATTATTGTATCTTAATATTTTAAGACTGTAAACATATTTATATATTTTCAGAAAAACAACTTTTTAAGTAAAAAAAATGCATTTTAACTTAAAAAAATGCATTTCATCGATTATTTTGTACTATTTGGTCGACAATTACACGCTGTTTTTCTTAAAGGCTTTATACCATCGTTCTGGAATTTTCCCATTACAAGCATCCAAATAATCTTCATGCATGCAAGGTAATAACGTGTGCCTTTTCAATTTATTATCGGTATCTGACAAAAATGGGATTTCAATCCACCATCGTCCTGTTTGATTACTCTTATAAAAAATAAGCTCTTGTTCTTCAATTAACACCGTATATCTTTGGTAATTGGACTGTTTTGAAAAATCATCATCTTTAATCCTACAGTTTACACCTTCAATAAAATACCAAATAATTTGCGCCACTAACATTGATGTGGCATCATCATCTTTTGATGGTTTATACTCATAGATACCAAATGATGACACTTTATTACTAATCCCTGCATATCTAGATAATGCACAAATCTCTTTACCGTCAAAACCATTAGGTGAAAATTTTTGTCGTGAACTCACCTCAGAAGATTTTACACTTCTAAGATCCAGACTTACAATGTTTGCATCTCGCAAAACGGGTTCTGCATAACTAATATTACTAGTGATCTCTCCAAGTCTGTAGGCTTCAAAATAAAGACTATCCATTAAATCTATTTCCTCTTGTGAATTGAAATAGGTTTGATAGCCCAAAATAGAATAATTAAATAGATTATAGGGTTGATCCAATATTATTTTCCCTAAAAAACTATCATTTTTTATGGGTTTTGCCGAGTCACCAAGGTCAAAATTACTATCTACATTTACAATATTAACCATTGGAGCAAAATCATCATAGGCTCTATAGTTAGCATATGTCAAATCTTGACTCCCCCCTATTATAATAGGTATAATATTTTTTTCTAATAATATACTAACGGTAGTTTGCAAGGCAAAATAAGTGTCGGCCACAGATTCTCCTTTTAAAATATCACCAAGATCGGCAATAGTATGAAACCAGTTTCCAGGGAATAATGCATATAGTGATTTTCTAATCTCACTTAAGTTTACTTCTTCTCCTATATAGTTTACATCATTTCTAGTCTCAAGCACACCTATTATAGCAATCTTAACATCATCCAAATTAGGAATACCATGTTGTTTGGAATGTATCTTTAATTTTCTTCCTAGAACTTGAGCTGATAATAATTCATTATGTGCTAATACTAAATCCTGAACAGGAGAAAGAAAATTAAAATTCATAGGGCAATTCTTAATGTTTTTTATTTGTCAAATAAACTCTTCTTAATTATTTAGATCTACTAAAACACAGAATAGTTCATTATATATTACTTCTTTTTTGGGGTTGCTTTTTTGGCTGTTGATTTTTTTGCAGTTGCCTTTTTTCTTGTTTTCTTCTTAGGTGCATTCTTTTCAATAATACCTTGTACTTCTTCAAGTGTAAATTTAGAAACATCTACGGTTTTAGGCAATTCTATTTTAAGTTTTCCTTGAATTACATTATGTCGTCCCCACCTTGCCTTTTCTACACGAATGCCTTCTGCTTCCCAGTGATGTATTAATTTATCCTTTTCTTTTTGAATTTTATCTTCAATCAATGTAATAATATCATCATCGGATAAATTATCCCAATCGTATTTTTTATTCACATTAATAAACATATTGTTCCATTTAATAAATGGTCCAAATCGCCCTTTTCCTTTTTGAACTGGCAATTCTTGATAGGTATAAATTGGAGCATCTGCTCTTTGCTTTTCCTTAATTAGTTCAATGGCAGCGTCAAGCTCCACATCTAATGGATTGACACCTTTAGGCAATGAGACATATTTTTTACCAAACTTAATATAGGGTCCAAATCGTCCATTATTAACTTCTATTTCCTCACTTTCAAAGGTTCCTAAATTTTTTGGAAGCTGAAATAAATCCATTGCTTCTTCATAAGTTATAGAATTGAGTTGCTGCTCTGGAGATAAACTTGCAAAAAGCGGCTTATCTTCATCATCAACAGTTCCTATTTGCACCATAGCCCCAAACTTTCCTAAACGTACACTTACCTGTCGTCCTGTAGCTGGATCGGTTCCTAAAATACGTTCTCCAGATTCTCTTTCGGCATTGGCTTGCACATCTTCAACTATAGGATGAAACTCTTTATAAAAGTTTTTCATCATTGCAGTCCAATTCTCCTTTCCGTCAGCAATATCATCAAAATCCTCTTCAACTTTTGCCGTGAAATTATAGTCCAATATGGTTTCAAAATGGTTCACTAAAAAGTCAGTGACAATCATTCCAATATCCGTTGGCACCAATTTTCCTTTATCTGATCCTACTTTCTCTGTTAAGAGTTTATCTTTTACATCACCTCCTTTTAGAGTTATTTGTGAATATTGACGCTCAACGCCATCAACAGCTCCTTTTTCCACATAATTACGATTTTGAATTGTCGAAATTGTTGGTGCATATGTTGACGGACGACCAATACCAAGCTCTTCCAAACGTTTTACCAAAGAAGCTTCAGTAAATCTATATGGTGGACGTGTATATCGTTCAGTAGCAGTAATATAATTATTAAGGAGTGCCTCATTAACTTTTAAAGCTGGTAACATTCCTTCTTGTTCAGAATCTTCATCATCAGTTCCTTCAAGATATACCTTTAAAAACCCTTCAAAAGTAATCACTTCACCATTTGCAGTAAATGTATCGTTATGTGTTGAAGCTCCAATTTTTACATTAGTACGTTCTAATAGCGCTTCACTCATTTGAGATGCAATAGCACGCTTCCAAATTAAATCGTATAACCGTGCCTGATCTCTATCTATATTTACTGAATTACGTGAAAAATCAGTAGGACGAATAGCCTCATGCGCCTCTTGTGCACCTTTAGATTTTCCTTTATAATTTCTTGGTTTACTAAACTCTGAACCATAATTTTTTTCAATTTCAGCTTGTGCTCCTTTACGAGCATCATCAGATAAATTAACACTATCTGTTCTCATATAAGTAATCAAACCAGCTTCATATAGACGTTGCGCCATAGTCATGGTTTTACTTACTGAAAAATATAATTTACGAGAGGCCTCTTGCTGTAATGTTGAGGTTGTAAATGGTGCCGCAGGAGATTTTTTAGCTGGTTTCTTTTCTAAATCAGAAACTTTAAAATTAGCTGACGCATTAGTTTCCAAAAACTTAAAAGCTTCTTCTTTAGTTGCAAAGTTTTTTGGCAACTTTGCTTTAAACATCTTCCCCGCTTCATTCGAAAATTCAGCATCTATTCTATAAGATCCCTTAGGAGTAAATCCTTCAATCTCACGCTCGCGTTCTACAATTAATCGTACAGAAACAGACTGTACACGACCAGCAGACAATCCTCCTTTTACTTTCCGCCATAATACTGGAGATAATTCATAACCTACAATTCTATCTAATACACGGCGAGCTTGCTGTGCATCTACTAAATTATAATCTATATCTCTTGGATTCTCTACCGCATTTTGGATAGCCGTTTTTGTAATCTCATGAAAAACAATACGTTTGGTTTTCTCTTTATCTAATTTTAAAGATTCCGCTAAATGCCAAGCAATAGCCTCTCCTTCACGATCCTCATCACTTGCTAACCAAACCATTTCTGCCTTCTTAGCAAGATCTTTCAACTTCTTTACAACTGCCTTTTTATCCTTAGATACTTCATATTTAGGTTTAAAATCACCTTCAACATCTACCCCTAACTCTTTAGATGGTAAATCTGAAATATGTCCAAAACTAGACTCTACTTGAAAATCTTTTCCTAAAAATTTCTCGATAGTTTTTGCCTTCGCTGGTGACTCTACAATCACTAAATTCTTCGCCATTGGTCCTTTTTTTTTAGAGTACAAATGTATATGATTTTTTTTATTTCCAAATTTTAAATTTAGAATAGGCAAAAAAAACACCTATCTATATAGACAGGTGTTTCCAAAATTCATAACGTTTTACACTTCAGAATCTCCAATGCTATCAATTTCTGTTGTATTATCAAAACCAATAACATCCTTATAAATAAGGTACACTGGATGATGCACAAAGGCCGTGGTAAAAAGCACTCCTACCCCACATAATAAAAGACCAACAAACTGAGAGGCCAAAGACGACACAAATATTAACCCAAAGATTAAGAGCCACTTTTTGTTTCCTATACTAAAGCTCAATTTTACAATATCTCCAACATTTAACTCTGGATTAAATGCGAAAATCATTGTAAAAAAGGACATTGGCACCATAACATATAGTAACGGCACATAACATAGTAACACTGCTGGTATTGCAATTAGAACAGACACCAATGTTAACATTAACGCCTTAGTCAGATATTTGCCTTTTATAAAATAAAAGAAATCTGAAGTTACCACAGTTTCACCATGATCTAAACGCTTCATTATTTTAAAAAATGCGGATTGTAATGCTACCTGAACGGCACCGAGGACTAGTATTCCAACAAAAATAAAAAGTATATATAGTATTGATAATCCCGCAAAAAAATCACCATACATATTTGAATCAGCAGATCCAGTTTTGGCCTGTGCAATAGCCATTGTAATTAAAGGGATGTATAAAATAATTATTAATGGCAACATTACTACAAATGTGAATATTTGTAATAAAAACCCTTGAACCCATGTTTTTTTAAAAAGCTCTATTGAAGTACTAAAAATTATTCCAAAATCTAATGCTGGTGCATTTTTTATTTTATCCAATATGGTCGTGGCTCTATTCATAATAGTTAAATGGTTTAGTGTTAGTACCCAAAGTAAGTTAATTCTATTCGTTTCCCAAAGAATAATCTTAATAATCTGCCACTTTGTCATAAAAGACAAATAAATTGTATCTTTGCATACTTATTGACCTCACAAGAGCTCAAGACTATTTATGGAGAAGATTATAGATGAAAACAAACAAGGTGAGCACCTAGTTCTAGAACAAAAAAAAGGAAATTCCCGTAAGCTCTTTATAGAAAGTTATGGTTGTGCTATGAATTTTAGTGATAGCGAAATTGTAGCTTCAATTTTATCAAATGAAGGATTTAACACAACACAAAAACTTGAAGATGCAGACCTAGTTCTTGTGAATACTTGTTCAATTAGAGATAAAGCAGAGCAAACCATTAGAAAACGATTACAAAAATACAATGCCGTTAAAAAGATTAACCCAGGAATGAAGGTTGGTGTTTTAGGATGTATGGCTGAGCGTCTAAAAAATAAATTTCTTGAGGAAGAAAAAATAGTAGACCTAGTCGTTGGTCCTGATGCTTATAAAGATTTACCCAATTTAATCGCCGAAGTTGAAGATGGTCGAAACGCGGTTAATGTTATTCTATCAAAAGACGAGACTTATGGAGATATTTCTCCTGTGCGGCTAAACAGTAATGGTGTTACTGCTTTTGTATCCATAACCCGAGGCTGTGACAACATGTGTACCTTTTGTGTAGTTCCATTTACACGTGGTCGCGAACGTAGTCGTAACCCACAAAGTATTATTGAAGAAGTTAATGATTTAGCAAGCCGAGGATTTAAAGAAATCACGCTCTTAGGCCAAAATGTAGATAGTTTCCTATGGTATGGAGGCGGATTGAAAAAAGATTTCGAAAAAGCAAGCGACTTACAAAAAGCAACTGCTGTTAGTTTTTCTAAATTACTAGAATTATGTGCAAAAGCACAACCAAAAATGCGTATCCGTTTTTCCACTTCCAATCCACAAGATATGTCTTTGGATGTTATTGAAACAATGGCTAAGCATAACAATATTTGTAATTATATACATCTTCCTGTACAAAGTGGAAGCAATCGTATTTTAAAAACAATGAACCGTCAACATACTCGTGAAGAGTACTTTGAATTGATTGACAATATTAAACGTATACTCCCAGATTGTACAATCTCTCAAGATTTAATTACCGGATTTTCTACTGAAACAGAAGAAGATCATAAGGACACGTTGAGTTTAATGGAACAGGTAAAATATTCTTTTGGATATATGTATGCATATTCAGAGCGCCCAGGAACTTTAGCCGAACGTAAATTGGAAGACGATGTACCCGAAGCAGATAAAAAAAGAAGACTTCAGGAAATTGTCGACATGCAACAAAAACACAGTTTATATAGAACCCAACTATTTGTAGGAAAGGTTGTTGAAGTTCTTATTGAAAAAGAATCTAAAAAATCATCCGAACATTGGTCTGGACGAAATGAACATAATTCAGTTGTTGTATTTCCAAAAGAACAGTATAAAATCGGGGATTTTGTAAATGTAAAAACCACCAGTTGCACAAGTGCAACACTTATTGGTGATGCTATTGGATATTCTGAAAATAATTGACTTGTTATTCCTGGGCTTATACCGAGCATTGTAAAAGTAAAGCAGGGATCTCATCAATTAAGAATTAAAAAAATAGAACATAGAATCAAAATGTTCAATTCTAAAATATTAAAATTTACAAGTCTTGACTCTTATAGTCTTGGCTCTTGAATCTCAATAAAAATATGGAATCAGTTCAAGCTACAAAACAACGTTTCGGAATAATTGGTAACGATGCCGCTCTTAATCGCGCAATTGAAAAAGCGATTCAAGTATCTCCAACCGACATATCGGTATTGGTCACCGGAGAAAGCGGGGTTGGTAAAGAGAGTATTCCAAAAATCATTCATCAATTATCACACCGTAAACACGGAAAATATATTGCTGTAAATTGTGGAGCCATTCCAGAAGGAACAATAGACAGTGAACTATTCGGACATGAAAAAGGGGCGTTTACAGGAGCTACACAAACACGTTCTGGATATTTTGAAGTTGCAGATGGTGGTACTATTTTTCTTGATGAAGTTGGAGAATTACCCCTTACTACACAAGTCCGTTTATTAAGAGTTCTTGAAAACGGTGAATTTATTAAAGTTGGTTCCAGTAAAGTGCAAAAAACTAATGTCCGCATAGTTGCTGCTACTAACGTTAATATGTTTGAAGCAATTAATAAAGAAAAATTTAGAGAAGACCTATATTATCGTTTAAGCACTGTAGAAATTCATTTGCCCGCTCTTCGTAAACGTAAAGATGATATTCATTTATTATTTAGAAAATTTGCTAGCGATTTTGCTCTGAAATATAAAATGCCAACCATTAGACTTACAGAGGATGCCACAACACAACTACTCAGATACAGATGGAGCGGTAATGTGAGGCAACTGCGTAATGTTGCAGAACAAATATCGGTTTTAGAACGTGAACGTAATATCTCTATTGAAACACTCAGACATTATTTACCTGATACAGGACACAATTTACCTGCAGTTGTGAAAACTACCAAATCGGAAAGCGATTTTAGCAATGAACGAGAAATTCTTTACAAAGTACTATTTGACATGAAAAGCGATCTAAATGATTTAAAAAAGCTCACTATGGAACTCATGCAAAATGAAAATAATAAAGACGTCCAAAAAAATAATGAAGGCCTCATTCAAAAAATTTATCGTAACGAAGATGAAGACTTGAAGGACGAAACAGAAGTACTTGCAATCCCTCAAAAAAGCACAACTCCTGTTGAAATTATTGATGATGTTCAAGATAAATATCATTTCGTTGAAGATATTGAGGAAGAAGAAACCTTGTCTTTACATGACAAAGAACTTGAATTAATTAAAAAATCGCTTGAACGCCACCATGGAAAGCGTAAATTAGCGGCCGCTGAACTCGGCATTAGCGAACGCACCTTATATAGAAAGATTAAACAATTTGATCTTTAATAATACGTTATATTTGAGATTATCATAAAAAATGAAATACCTTAAACATTTATTAGTACTCGTTATAGCTTTCACCGTTTTTAGCTGTGGCTTTTATAAATTTACTGGAATATCACTTTCTCCAGATACTAAAACTTTTCAGGTCAATTATTTTCAAAATAATGCGCCTTTAATTGAACCAGGCTTAGAGCGAACATTTAAATTGGAGCTTGAAGAAATAATAATGAATCAAACCAGTTTAGATTTGGTAAAATCTAATGGAGATATTGTTTACGAAGGTGAGATAACCGATTATAGAATATCTCCCACAACAGCAACATCTGATAATAAAGCTGCACAAAATAGATTAACCATTGCCGTGAAAGTACATTTCTATGACAAGAATGATCCTGAAGCAGAGTTTGACCAGCGCTTTTCATTTTTTTATGACTACGCTGGGAGTTCTCTTTTAGTTGGCAGCCAAAAAGAAACGGCCATTGAAGAAATATTTGAACGTATCACACAAGATATTGTTACTGCATCATTAGCCAAATGGTAATTAAAAGATAATGAATACAACCGATTTTACATATTTATTACAACATCCAGAAGGCCTTAGCACAACTCATGTTACTGATGTAAAATCTGTTATCAAGGAATTTCCTTATTTTCAATCAGCCAGAGCACTATATTTAAAAGGCCTCAAAAATCAAGACAGTTTTAAATATAATCAAGCCCTTAAAACGACGGCCGCCTATACTACTGATAGAAGTGTTTTATTTGACTTTATTACCTCAAAGAAATTTCTTCAAAACAAGATCTCGGAATATATTAAGCAAAATACTGAGCACATAAAATCTATTGAAGTTAGCGATATTGAAGACATATCAGTCCATAAAAGTGTAATTATTGACGATGCTTTAAAACAACACATCAAAGATTCTAAGCCTATTTTGGACCCAGATTTATTTGAAGCTATAGAAAAACCCATTGCCAACAAACTAGATGTTTTGGAAGTTGACAGTGACAATATTCAAAAAACCCCAGAAGAAACCTTAGAGATAGGGAAACCTTTTTCTTTTAATGAAAATGAAGCTCACTCTTTTGGAGAATGGTTAAAGATTACAAGCTTTAAACCAATAAAGCGTGAGGATAATGATGCAAAAACAGAGACTTCTTCAAAAGATATTCAAAATAAAAAGTTTGACTTAATTGACAAATTTATCGCGAGTAAACCTAAAATTCAGCCCATTAAAAAAGACGGCGCAATCCACAATATTGCTAAGGCACAAATGATTCAACCAGAAGCCTTAATGACTGAAACTTTAGCACGGATTTATGTGGAACAAAAAAACTATAACAAAGCCATTCAATCTTATAAAATTTTAAGTTTGAAATATCCAGAAAAAAGTGGTTTCTTTGCAGACCAAATTCAAGCAGTAAAAGAATTAAAAGAACAAAATAATATATAATAATGAGTACGTTTTCAATATTTTTAGTCCTAATCGTTATTGTAGCATTTTTATTAGTAATAGTAATTATGGTA
>Ga0209395_1004730_pt1 | contig 15760 bp, 16 predicted proteins | sample GOMGulsemesocosm_3_FD_184635 | JGI IMG/M metagenome (GOLD analysis project Ga0209395, IMG submission 184635) | Methane-oxidizing microbial communities from mesocosms in the Gulf of Mexico - GOM9D Gulf of Mexico (SPAdes) (version 2) | ecosystem: Environmental > Aquatic > Marine > Cold seeps... | reverse complement strand
AATCATTTCTTGGCTGAAGATTGGCAGTGGTGAAACCTGTTGGATTTTATCGAGCAGCGCTAATAAATTTTCCATTTTATTAGCGGGATAAAGGTAGAACAATATGAAGACCTTAGATGTAAACTTTCTTGGCTAAATTTAACCATAACAATCCCGATAAAGCTATCGAAATCACCTAAGTTGTTTACAGTGAAAACCTTAATATTATTGAATAAAATCTAAGTGGGTTTGAAAATATTCACCAAGGAAAGGTACTAAATATTTTTCCCCCATCGCGGCATAATAGATAGCCATAAGCCAGATAATAAATACAACAATACTAATTGCCCAACCAATGAGTGGAATGAATGATAAAAGTGCAGCGGTTAAAGCAAGCCCTAAAGATTGTCTTAAATGAAAGGTAGAAAAGCTCGAACGATTCTTATTGTAAAGCAAGATTGCAATACACCAACCGACAACAGTAAAATAGCTGATAACGGCGATAAATTTTTTCATGTCGAAATCCGATTTACTCGGTAAATGAAACTGTCCCATAGCCAAATCCTCAAATGAAGCCATAATTTAAAGTTAGTTTAAAATCACTCTTTCAACAAGCAACATTTAGGTGTTTATTCTTTAAAATAGATCACCTGATAAAAATTAATTCATGCTTTTCTCCTCATTATTGACCTTAATCAACAAAGACTTAGTATAAGTTGTGACATGCTAATTTTATCGTATTATCTTTTACAGATATTTTACTCAAAAGTTAAGGTGTGTTTACCGACTACACCTATTAATAAACCGCATATTGGACACACTAATGGACATAGAGTTCGACGAAATCACCTATTTAGAAAACCCTGATCCTCTTGTTCTAAAAGCCGATTATATTCAGTTTTTAATGTCTCTTACCGGCCCTACCGTTATAGACATTACCGGCACTGATGAAAGTAAACATCGTGTATTCACAACGTTACTCCATGGTAATGAACCTTCAGGCTTAATAGCGATTCATCGTTGGTTAACAGCGAATGACGAATTACCAAAACCGACAACAAATATACGATTCATTATTTGCTCAGTAGAAGCAGCTAATATAGCTCCATTATTTAGCCGTCGTTTTCTGGATGGTGGTAAAGACATTAATCGCTGTTTCTCTGATAACAATACCGGAAACTGTGGTTTTTGTAAGCGTGCATTACTTATTGAACAAGCCATCAAAGATGTAAACCCAGAAGTACTTGTCGACTTACACAATAGTGCAGGCTCAGGGCCTGCTTTTGCGGTTACTCCAGTGATAACCCCTGAGGTGTTGTCGGTAACGTCATATTTTTGTCAAACTCTTATTTTGTCGGGCTTGCAGTTAGGTACGTTAATGGAGCGAAAATTTGATTGCCCAATGATCACCGTTGAATGTGGCGGCAGTAACGACGAACAATCCCACCATGTTGCTTATCAAGGCTTAAAACATTTAACCTTGAATGAGCAATCGAAAAACTTTCAACAAAGTAGAGCCGTTGATATTATCTATAAGCCGTTGCGGTTGGAGTTAAAACCCCATATCAGTTTGTCTTATGGCAATCACGATGAAGGATTTACTGGCGTTTGTGTAAAATCAAATATTGAACAACTCAACTATGGGGTTTCGCGAAAAGATCAAATGCTTGCGTGGGTCGATGATAAAGGGCTAGATAACTTCAAACTGGTTAATGAACATGGCGAAAATGTGGTCAGTGATTATTTCAGCTGTCGGAAAAATATTTTAACCTGCGCGGTAGATTTACGTATTTTTATGGCAACTGACAATGAAAATATTGCCCTTAATGACTGTTTGTTTTACGTCGTTAAAATATAGCTATTAATCAACTACATGGTTTAATACTACACCTCATAATGCTTAATCAATTATCGTTATGAGGTTTGTGTTAGATATGACCACATGTTAAATTAATGCAATAACATAAAAAATGACGCTTTAATGAAATTATCCCCAACTTTATTTGCCCTTTGTCTTACCAATATCTTATTCGCCAATAATAGCTTCGCTGAAACCTCGCAGCACTTATCAACAATTATCAATGCTAAAGTCTCTGAGCGAAGCCAACCCAAATACCCTCAAAATCTAGTAAGAAATGGTATTGAAGGATGGGCAAGAGTAAGTTACATCGTTGAAACTGATGGCAGCGTTTCAAATGTTATATTAACCGACTCATCAGGTTATAAATCATTTGAAAGAGAAACCATAAGAGCTGTAAAACGTTGGAAATTTACGCCTGCCAAAGAAAATGGAAAAGTAATTCAGCAATGTCATAATAATGTGCAAATGGACTTTGCCATTGGAGACAAAGATGGCGGTGTTAGTCGTAAGTTTTTGAGTAAATATAAAAAAATCCAGGAAGCCATCGTAAAGAAAGATATTAACAGTGCTAAAGAGTTATTAACTGAGTTGGAAAATCATAAACAACGTCGTTTATCGGAACATGTCTACTTAAAATTAATAGAAGCAGAGTATGCAAAAATTATCGATGATAAAGAATTAGAGCTATCGTCATTATCGAGTATTAGTTTAACCATTGGGAAAACCATTAGCCCAGAGCAAAAATTATCAATATTGCATCAAAAGTTTATTTTGAACGTTAAACTTAATTATTATAAATCTGCACTCTCTACCTATAAAGAGTTAGAAAAACTTAAGCAAGCCAAGCCCTATTTACCGCAACTGAGCAAAATAAAAACAAATATAGAAAAGTTAATAAACAGTGATAAGCAAATTATTGTCAAAGGAGATATTAAAGAAAGAGATTTTTGGTATCATTCTTTGGTGCGTAATGAATTCTCTTTAACCAATATTAAAGGTTCATTAAACAAACTTGATGTACGTTGCGCAAACAAACGTCATGTTTATTCGGTTGAAGAAAATAATACTTGGAAAATTCCAGCTAGCTGGCAAGGTTGTAGTATATATCTCTATGGTGAAGACAATACACAGTTCACTTTAGTTGAACTGCCATCAGACATACAAACAACCGCGGCAATTAATTAAAGGAATAAGCTCACATTTACGTTAGTATTGGCCTAACTTCATATATAACGCATTGCTGAGCATCCCTTTGGTAGATTTTACATTACTCGCCCTTTTCATCCCAACGATTTTTCTTATTTCTATATCTCCAGGTATGTGTATGACACTCGCCATGACATTAGGAATTTCAGTCGGTTATAGAAAAACATTATGGATGATGTGGGGAGAATTGCTGGGTGTAGCAGTTGTTGCTATTTCCGCCGTTTTAGGTGTGGCGAAAATAATGCTCAGTTACCCTGAAGTATTTACGGTATTAAAAGTTATAGGTGCCGCTTATTTATCTTACATCGCCATTAATATGTGGCGTGCCAAAGGTAAACTCGCTATCGACACCAATGGGGAAATAGCAAAGGTTAGTAAGCAAGGGTTATTACAACAAGGATTCATTACTGCAATATCTAACCCGAAAGGCTGGGCTTTTACGGTGTCTTTATTACCGCCATTTATCAATAGTGAACAATCCTTAGCTCCGCAACTTATTATTTTAGTGGTGATTATTCTTTTTTCAGAATTCATTTGTATGTCGTTATATGCAACAGGTGGAAAAACTCTCGCTCGCTATTTAACAAAAAGTAATAAAATTTCGCATCTCAATAAAATATCAGCTTGTTTAATGATGATGGTCGCTCTTTGGCTTTTACTCGGCTAAAAATTTTAGGAAAAATCCCTTAACACTCCCTTAATATCGAGTTGAATTAAAATCTATAAAAAAGGTGGTGTGTTTCGCCTTTTCATCTATTCCTGTTTTTTCTACCGTTAACCACAATTGCCATGTCATTACCTCTTCAGAGCAACTACCCAACATTGTTTCTGCAATAAATTGGGGTTGGCTATTTTTCTCTGTGTCTGTGTTCTGGGTAAAGAAAAGCGGAATTTTCCCCATGAACATCGTTTTCCCTTCCATGTACCCTGCCCATTTATACATATGCTGTTCACTGGTTTCGTCATTTATAAGCGAGTCTTGCTTTACTTCTATCCGTATTTTAAACGGCATCTCGGTTAAAACTTGTTCAACATTAAACGTTATTAAAAACGTGCCAAGTTCCGTACTAACTTCACAGACCGATTGTGTTTTAATACATTGGAATGGCACGGTTAATTTTTGTTGATTTTCATTGGGCGTACAAGCGGATAAACTCATTAAAAATAGCGCGGTAATTGTACTGATTTTAATCAAACGGATAGTCAAATTATTGATAGGAAATACTCTCTTCGTTACTTTATGGTTGTTATTTGTACAAAGCGGCGAAATATTATTGATCTACAACAATATTCCCTACTTTATGTAATGACTTTCTATACCAAAATCACTATTATACGCGCGAGATTTTTTGTTGCTATGTGAAATTTATATTTTGAACTATACCTATCACTAGTGCTTAGTTTTTTTAAGTAGTAAAAAATCGATATACGTTAATAATTATAACTGCGGAAACCATAACATGTCTCAAAGTAATACGTCATCAGTAGACTACAATTTTGATGTTGTACGTCAATTTACTGTAATGACAGTAATATGGGGAATCGTGGGTACACTTGTTGGTGTTCTTATTGCGGCTCAATTAATTTGGCCTGCATTAAATTTTGAAACACCTTGGTTAACCTATTCCCGTCTACGCCCACTTCATACCAATGCTGTTATTTTTGCTTTTGGTACAAGTGCCTTATTTGCTACTTCATACTATGTTGTTCAGCGAACGTGTAAAACAACCTTATTCGGTGGCAAACTTGCCTCATTTACCTTTTGGGGTTGGCAAGCTGTTATTGTACTTGCAGCAATCACTTTACCTATGGGTTACACCTCTAGTAAAGAATATGCTGAATTAGAATGGCCGATTGACATTTTAATTGCTGTTGTTTGGATTTGTTACGCCATTGTCTTTTTTGGTACGCTTGTTAAACGTAAAACATCACATATATATGTTGCTAACTGGTTCTTTGGCGGTTTCATTCTTACTGTAGCCGTATTGCACATTGGTAACTCAATGGTAATTCCTGTTTCTATGATGAAGTCTTATTCATTATATTCAGGTGCTATCGATGCAATGATGCAGTGGTGGTACGGACATAATGCCGTTGGTTTCCTGCTAACAGCTGGTTTCTTAGGCATGATGTACTATTTTGTACCTAAACAAGCAGAACGCCCTGTTTATTCATACCGTTTATCTATTGTACATTTTTGGGCATTAGTATCGTTATACATTTGGGCTGGTCCGCATCACTTACATTACACTGCACTACCTGACTGGGCTCAGTCTGTTGGTATGGTAATGTCAATCGTGTTATTCCTTCCTTCATGGGGTGGAATGATTAACGGTATTATGACGCTTTCTGGCGCATGGCATAAACTTCGTCATGATCCTATTCTCCGTTTCCTTATTGTTTCATTATCTTTCTATGGTATGTCTACCTTTGAAGGCCCGATGATGGCGATTAAGTCTGTAAATGCATTATCTCATTACACTGATTGGACTGTAGGTCACGTTCATTCTGGAGCTTTAGGTTGGGTTGCAATGGTTTCTATTGGTGCTATGTACCATTTGATCCCGGTGTTATTTAACCAAGGTCGCATGTACAGCATTAAATTAATCAATGTTCACTTTTGGATGCACACTGCCGGTATCGTTCTTTACATCGTTGCTATGTGGATTTCAGGTGTCATGCAAGGGTTAATGTGGCGTGCGGTTAATACCGACGGAACATTAACTTACAGCTTTGTTGAAAGTTTAACGGCGTCATACCCGTTCTACTTCATTCGTTTTGTAGGTGGTGTATTAGTTGTTGGTGGCTTCTTATTAATGGCTTACAACATGTTCAAAACAATCTATGCTGAAGACAATAGTCTTAAGCCCGTTGAAATAGCTTAGGAGGCCGACCATGAAAAACAAACATGAAAAATTTGAAAAAAATGTCGGTCTGTTCGCTATTTTTACTATTCTCGCCATTAGTATTGGTGGTTTAGTTGAAATAACGCCGTTATTTTTTCAAAAAGCAACCAATACTCCCGTTGATAGCCTAAGACCTTATACCGCCTTAGAAATGGAAGGTCGCGATATATATATTCGTGAGGGTTGTAACGTATGTCACAGCCAAATGATCCGTCCATTTCGCGCAGAAACAGAACGATACGGTCACTACAGTGTAGCGGGCGAACAAGTTTGGGAACATCCATTTTTATGGGGTTCAAAACGTACAGGTCCTGATCTGGCGCGTGTTGGTGGTCGTTATAGTGACGATTGGCATCGTGCTCATTTACTTGATCCTCGTTCAGTAGTGCCAGAGTCAAATATGCCTTCGTTTAAGTGGTTAGCAGAAAATAAGCTTGACGGCGAATTAACTGAGAAGAAGTTAGCGACGTTTAATTTCTTAACGCGTAACCGTAGCCATAAAGACGAGCAAGGTAATCGCATCCCGTTATATTCTGCAGAAGATTTAGCCGGTGCTAAAGCCGCAGTTAAAGATAAAACGGAAATGGAAGCTCTTATTGCTTATTTACAATCACTTGGTCATGCGTTGAAATAATGACTATAGATTATGGCACCCTTAGAGGGTTAATAGCTTTATTAATATTGGCACTATTTATTGTTATCGTGGTTTGGTCTTATTCTAAAAAGCAAAAAAGTGCTTTTGATGAAGCAGCAAACTCTATTTTCGAAGAAGATAAAGAAAATACAAATCTAGATAACAAAAATAGCAAACAGGAGACTAATAAAAATGTCTAGCTTCTGGAATATATGGGTTTGGGTTCTAACCCTTGGAACTTTAGTCGGTTGTTTTTTACTATTACGCTATTGTTTAAAGAACTTCGCAGATGTCGCTGAAGGTGAGCCTACAGGCCACGTTTTTGATGGCATCGAAGAATTAAATAATCCACTACCACAATGGTGGAGTACATTCTTCTTATTAACTATAATTTGGGCTTTTGGCTACATAGCACTTTACGGTTTAGGTAATTGGACAGGTCTTCTTGGCTGGAAAAGTTCCAATCAAGGGATTTTGAGCCTTGCTGAGTCTAAATCGTCAGTTGCTGCGGCAAAAGAAAATGGTTACTTAGTACAATATGACCGTGAAATTGCGGCTGCTGATGCTAAATACGGACCAATTTTTGAAGCCTATGCTGCACGGAGTATTGAAGACTTAGCCACAGATACAGATGCGTTAAAAGTTGGTCAACGCTTATTTTTACAAAACTGTTCACAGTGTCATGGTTCAAATGCAAGTGGTACAACAGGATTTCCTGATTTAACCGATAAAGATTGGTTGTACGCAGGCGATGCCCAAACGATTAAGCAAAGCATCTTACATGGTCGCAAGGCTAATGGCATGATGGCTTGGGGCGCTGCATTAGGCGGTGACCAAGGTGTTAAAGATGTTGCCGCTTATGTGTTAAGTTTAAGTGGACGTGAAGTTGATGCGACAAGTGCTGCTGCAGGTAAAGATAAGTTTGCCATGTGTGCTGCTTGTCATGGCCCTGAAGGTAAAGGTAGTGCCGACATGGGAATTCCATTAGGTGCACCGAACTTAACTGACAACATTTGGTTATATGGTCCTTCCCAACGTGCTGTGGAGTCGTCAATTAAAAATGGCCGCGCCGGTGTAATGCCAGCATGGAAAGATATTCTAGGCGAACAAAAAGTGCATGTTATTAGTGCCTATGTTTATAGTTTATCTCAAGACTAATAGTAACTATTTAGTTATGTAAGAGTTTCACTCATACGATTAGATTAAGGCTTTGCAATGATAACGTTGCAAAGCCTTTTTTATACTTTATATTTGCCCTAACATGCCTTGGGTTTTGCAATATTTATTGATAAAAAAGTCGTCCACTTACATTAATCAACTTGCTAGTAAAACTTAAGCTTTTTATTGGTTTGATCTTATTTATTCCCGTATAATACCAGCAACAATTCTTATCGACACAAACACATTAATGAAAACATCTTGGTATAAAGAGCCTTGGGCTTGGTTAGTTTTTACCCTTCCGTTTACCGCTGTAGTTGCCGGTATAGCTACCTATATAATTGCTAACACAAATCCAGACACGTTAGTGGTTGGTGATTATTATAAAAAAGGCAAAGCGATTAACTTAGAGTTGACTAAGATTAAGCAAGCACAGAAATTAGGCATGCGTTTTTCGTTACAACTTGCAAACAATGAGTTAATTATCAAACCAACAGGTATTGATAAAGTATTTCCTGTTTTAAATCTTAATTTTTATCACCCAACACTTGCTGAGAGAGATTTTTATTTGGCGTTGACCCCTGATGGTAATGGCTATTTTAGACATACTTTTGAAGAAGCCGTAAATGGGAAATGGCTTTTGACCATTACTCCATTTGAAAATCACTGGAAAATACAAAATACGATCACTCTGCCTCAAAGTGAATTCATTGATTTGATCCCAAACCCTCGAGAAGCAAATTAAGTTCTAACAGAACATTTAAATGAAAAGTGAATTTTTTTCGTAGTATTTTAGCGAATAAGGTTCAATTTTCATTGCCTTAACTGCAATAAAAGACAGTTTATTATTTATTTCATCGGCGACTAAATGAATACACTTTGTTATCACTGTGGTGAAAATGTCCCAAACGGCATAAATTTATCATTAGAAATTGAACATGCGATACAGCCAATGTGCTGTATCGGCTGTCAAAGCGTTGCTCAGGCTATTGTTGATAATGGTCTAGAAGATTATTATCGCTTTAGAACAGCTCCGGCGCAAAAAGCTGAGCAGCTTGTTCCTCAGCAATTGCAACGTAATAAACTGCTTGACGATAACAGTTTACAAGATGAATTTTCCTATCAAACAGAAGAGTTTAAAGAAACCATTCTGAGTATCGATGGGATCAGTTGTGCCGCTTGTGCTTGGCTTATCGAAATGAAGTTGGCCAAGGTTACCGGGTTAATCAAAATCAATGTCAATGCAACCACCCAACGAGCGACGTTGCGTTGGGACAATGATAAAGTTCAATTAAGTCACTTAATCAATCAAATCGCTGATATTGGTTACCAAGCCTTGCCATTCAAAGCGAGTACAGCAGAGCAACTCAATAAAACGCAAAGTAAAAATTACATAAAACGTTTGGGCATTTCTGGCATTTTAATGATGCAAGTAATGATGATTGCTTTTGGCTTATATTTTGGCGCTTTTTCAGGGATGGAATCACACAACTTAGTCTATTTGCGCTTTACCAGTTTATTGTTAACCCTGCCAATTGTTACTTATGGAGCACTCCCTTTTTATAAGGGCGCAATTAATGCGTTAAAGGTAAAACGCTTATCTATGGATGTTCCTGTTGCCATCGCTATTTCTCTCGCATTTTCAGCAAGTGCTTGGGCAACAATAACACAGCAAGGCGAAGTGTATTTTGAGTCAGTAGCCATGTTCACTTTTTTACTACTGATTGGTAAGTTTCTCGAGTTTAGGGCACGCAGCCGCGCCGCCGAAGTTTCCGCTAATTTACTCAAATTGATGCCAATGACAGCCACAAAACTTGTCAATGAAAACAATGAACAAAAACAGCAGTTAATTGCGGCCAAAAAACTTTGTTCTTTTGATATTGTTTTGATAAAACCTGGTGAAGTCGTTCCTGCTGACGGCATCATCATTTCCGGCTGTAGCCAACTTAATGAAGCCATGTTGTCGGGGGAGCAATTGCCCTTAAGTAAAACCGTAGGCGATAAAGTCTTTGCCGGCACCATTAACGGCGACGGTAACATTAACGTTGAAGTCAAACATGCCGGTGAACACTCTTTTTTAAGTCAGCTTATTCGACTCAGTGAATCGTCTCAGGCACATAAACCCAAATTGGCGAAATTATCAGATAAAATTGCACAATATTTTGTCGCCATAATTTTGTTAACGGCTATTGGGACTGCACTCTATTGGCAACAGCATTTACCTGATCAAGCATTTTGGATAACGCTGTCTGTTTTAGTGGCCACCTGCCCTTGCGCTTTATCACTCGCTACGCCTACGGCACTCACTTGTGCAACGACCCGCTTAAATCGCGAAGGGATCATGATCAAATCTGCACATGTCATGGAAACATTACCCAAAATAACGACGATTGCATTTGATAAGACAGGTACTTTAACATCCGGAAATTTTTCAATTGTCAGCACTCAGCTTTTATCTGATGAAAAAACAGCTCTAACCGAGCAACAGGCCTTGGCTATCGGTGCTGCCCTTGAATCATATTCTGAACACCCATTAGCAAAACCATTTAGCACATTTCGTGATTATTCATATGATGCCGAACACGTTGAAGTAAAATCTGGCTTTGGCATTCAAGGAAAAGTTAATGGTATATATTATCAAATCGGCAAGCCTAATTGGCTGCTGAATGACACCAAAAACCTGCAGACACTTGAAACTGCTTCGTGTGTATTAATGGCAGAGCATAAGTTAGTAGCGGCTTTTTATTTAGCTGATGAAATTAGAGAAGATGCGGGAATACTACTCACGGATTTAAAAAGAAAAAAAATACAGACTCTAATGTTATCTGGAGATAACCCAGCGGGTTGTGAAAAGGTTCAAGCCTCATTATGTTTAGATGAAGTACACAGTGGCTTAACAGCGACCCATAAAATGGAGCTGATAGAACAACAACAAAAACAAGAAAACGCTACTGTCGCGATGATAGGAGACGGCGTTAATGACTCTCCTGTGTTTGGTGTGGCACATATTTCTATTGCAATGGGCAGTGGAACCGATGTCGCTAAAAGTGGCGCCGACGTTATTTTACTGAACAATCGATTAAAATCCATAACGACCCTTACCCAAATCGCCGACAAAACACGACGTATTATCTGGCAGAATTATTTCTGGGCCTTTGGATATAATGCAATTGTATTACCACTGGCGGTTATGGGCTATATTACTCCTTATATGGCGGTTATTGGCATGTCAGCAAGTTCAATATTAGTGATCACCAATTCGTTACGTTTACTTAAAAAGTAAGTCAATAAAATAGAGAATAATGAAAATGAGCGTTATGTATATTTTGATCCCTATTGCGATCATACTTACCGGCATAGGTATATATCTGTTTTTTTGGGCGGTAAAAACCGAACAATTTGAAGATCTTGAAAAACAAGGTATGAGTATCTTATTTGATGATACTCCCCAAGTTCGCACTGGTGAGAGTCATAAAAAAAGTACCAAAACTTTAGCGAAAACAAATTCTCATCAAAACACTTCGGATATTGAATAATCACCATGCTCAGTATTGATTATTTATCTGCTTTTGTTATTGGCTTACTCGGTTCAGGGCACTGCATCGGCATGTGCGGTGGTATAACCACGATGCTAACTTCTGCTTTATCTCCACAGCATAAAACAAGCGAACAGTTCAAATTGGTCAGTGCCTATCATTTTGGCCGAATCTTCACTTATTCATTAATTGGGGCAATCGTGGGCTTTAGTAGCTCTATTGCCGCGAAGAACATCGGAGTTCCCTTAGCTTTTTTACGTATATTTGCCGCATTATTCTTAATATTACTTGGCTTATATCTTGGCCAGTGGCTCATGTGGTTATCGAAAATTGAAAGGTTCGGTAAAATACTGTGGCGTCATTTATCCCCATTTAGTAAAAAGTTTATACCTGTTAATAACGCCAAACAAGCATTAGGATTAGGCGCTGTGTGGGGCTGGTTACCTTGTGGTTTGGTATATTCTACTTTAACTTGGTCTTTAGCAAGTGGCAGTGCCGTTTCAGGTGCTCTCATTATGATGTGTTTTGGTTTGGGAACATTACCAGCAATGCTGAGTGTTTCATTAGGTTCGTTTGGTGTAAAAACGTTATTAAGCTATAATACATTCAGAAAAACCATGGCATTTCTACTAATTATCTATGGAATTTACAGTTTATTGATTGCATATCAGCAGTTGTTTTAATAAGATCTATATCATTAAAGTTTAAACTTATCAGGTTAGTATGTATAAAAAGCAATCTTCGACATCACAACATATTCATTGTCAAAACTGTAGTATCAGTGAGCTATGCTTACCTTTTTCACTAAATGAGAAAGAACTTGATACCCTAGACAATATTATTGACCGTAAACGTCCAATTCATAAAGGCGAGCAAATTTTCCAAGATGGCGATGCAATGCAAGCGCTATATGCGATTCGTTCTGGTACCTTTAAAACATTCACGGTGAATGAGCAAGGCGAAGAGCAAATTACAGGCTTTCATTTAGCGGGTGATTTATTAGGTTTTGATGCTATTGCAGAATCAGAACACCCTAGTTTTGCAAAAGCCCTTGAAACATCGATGGTTTGTGAAATACCTTACAATACGCTAGATTCGTTATCGAATGCGATGCCTAAGTTGAAAAAACAAATTCTTCGTATGATGAGCTCTGAAATACGCTCAGACCAAGAAATGCTTACTCTGCTTAATCGTAAGAATGCTGAACAGCGTTTAGCAACCTTTATTTCATCATTAGCCAGCCGTTACCATGCGCGTGGTTTATCATCGACAGATTTTCGTTTAACGATGACCCGTAGTGATATTGGTAATTATATTGGTTTAACCGTAGAAACAATTAGTAGATTATTAAATCGTTTTCAAAAAAATGAATTAATCGCGGTAGAAGGTAAACTTATTACTATTTTAGATATGGATAAACTTAACGAGTGTGCTTGCCTCTAAACTTTTCTAAATATACCGACGACAATGCTTAACATTCCTGATGATAAGCATTTTTTTTGGCTGAAATTCATTCAAATACCAAATAGATTAATTATATTATTTGATTTAAAGCAATTAACATCTTACAAATATGGTCTATTGTTAATATTATTAGTATTTAATAAGTTACGGAGTAAATGTTATGGACAAATATAAAAAAATATTAGCCGTTATTGACCCTACCACTGACAATCAAAAAGCATTAAAACGTGCAATTGAATTAGCGCGTCATTGTGGTGGTGTTATCACCGCATTTTTAACCATTTATGATTTTTCTTATGAAATGACCACTATGCTTTCTGGCGAAGAGCGTGAAGCAATGCGTCAATCGGTTATTAATGACCGACAGTTATGGCTAGAAGAAGAAATAGCTGAAATAGATCACGATAACATTACCATAAATACCAGTATTATTTGGCATAACCGCCCTTTTGAAAAAATAATCAGAAAAGTTATTGATGAAAACTTTGATATTGTAATTAAAGGTACTCATCAACACGACAAGCTAAAGTCGGTTATTTTCACCCCTACCGATTGGCATATTTTAAGAAAATGTCCCTGCCCTGTTTTATTAGTTAAAGAGCACAACTGGCCAAGCAATGGCAATATACTGACCGCGTTAAACATTGGTAGTGATGATGAAGAGCACAAGGCGTTAAACAATAAATTGACTAAAGAAGCGATTCTTTTTTCATCGCTCATAAAAGCAAATGCACACTTAGTTAATTCATATCCGGGAACACCGGTTAATATTGCGATTGAAATTCCAGAATTCAACGCCTGCGAATATAACGATACCATGTTAAAACATCATCAAACAGCTATGCTGGATCACGCTAAGTCATTTAGCATACCCCTTGAAAATACCCACGTAAAAGAAGGCTTACCTGAAGATGTGATCCAAAGTATTTCTGCTGAGATCGATGCCGAATTAGTTGTTTTAGGCACGATAGGTCGAACAGGAATTTCAGCAGCACTCATTGGTAACACGGCTGAGCATGTCATTGACCGTCTTAATTGTGATGTATTAGCCATTAAACCCGATGGTTATATTTCTCCTCTGGCATAAAGTCTTCTAACATAGGGTCTTATGGCAATATCTCCTCTGCCGTAGAATGCTACTTTTTAAATAAAGATTAAAAAGCCAAGAATGTTCTTGGCTTTTTGCTATAATTCGCGCCGAAAAATCCCTATTTTAGATAATAAGTAGTCCTAAGGATCATTATGAGCGCTCAATCAGCGACCCCGACAACCTCTTTAACGCCCGGCCAAAAAGTACAGCTGAGTAAACTTGAAAAGCGCTTAAGACGACATGTTGGTCAAGCAATAGCTGAATACAATATGATAGAAGATGGCGACAAAATAATGGTCTGTTTATCAGGTGGTAAAGACAGTTACGCCCTACTCGCTATTTTGATGTTATTGAAAGAGTCTGCGCCAATACATTTTGATATTGTTGCAGTTAATCTGGATCAAAAACAGCCTGGTTTTCCTGAACATATTTTACCTGAATACTTAGACTCTCTTGGCATTGAATATAAAATCGCCCAAGAAGATACTTACTCGATTGTTAAAGACAAAATTCCTGAAGGGAAAACGACTTGCAGCTTATGTTCTCGTTTACGAAGAGCAATTTTATATAAAATTGCTGCTGAGTTAGGTGCAACTAAAATTGCCTTAGGCCATCATCGTGATGATATGGTTGAAACCTTAATGCTGAATATGTTCTATGGCGGTAAATTAAAATCAATGCCAGCGAAGTTAGTTTCTGATAATGGCGAACATGTTGTTATTCGACCTTTAGCTTTTTGTAAAGAGTCAGAGCTCATACAATACGCTCAGCTTAAATTCTTCCCTATAATTCCATGTAATTTATGTGGCTCTCAACCCAACTTACAACGTCAAAATATCAAGAAAATGTTACAAGACTGGAATGTGAACCATCCAGGCCGAATTGAGTCAATGTTCACAGCAATACGTAACGTCGTACCTTCACATTTATGTGACAGCGAGCTATTTGACTTTAAAGGTATTGATTCTACTTCAGGTATCATTAATGGTGGCGATACAGCATTTGATGAAACACCTATTATGGCCCCAGAAACGGCAAATGATGTAAAAGTCGAGCATAATTCAAAAAGTCATCTATCCTTTAATAACACATTGAATATTATCGAAATAAAATAAGAACTGCAGGTGAATTTATGCTTGAAAAGCTATTCCAATTATCTGAGCACGGTACAAATGTAAAACAAGAAATCATTGCTGGCTTGACCACCTTTTTAACGATGGCTTACATTATTTTTGTAAATCCTGCGATGTTGGCTAACACAGGAATGGACCATGGAGCCATATTTGTTGCAACCTGTATTGCCGCAGCAATTGGTTGCTTTGTTATGGGACTATTAGCTAATTACCCCATAGCACTAGCCCCCGGCATGGGATTGAATGCCTTTTTTACTTATACCGTCGTTTTGGAAATGGGCTATAGCTGGCAAATTGCTTTAGGTGGCGTATTCATTTCTGGCTGTATTTTTATTGTACTCAGCTTATTTAACATTCGTGAATGGATCATCAACTCAATTCCACATTCGTTACGTTATGGTATTGCAGCCGGTATTGGCTTATTTCTCGCTTTTATTGCTTTAAAAAATGCAGGTATCGTTGTAGATAGCCCTGCTACCTTAGTGACTTTAGGCGATATTACTTCTTTTCAAGCAGTGCTAGCCGCCGTTGGTTTATTTATTATTGTAGGCTTAGTTAATAAAGGAATTAACGGCGCAGTGATGATATCGATACTTGTGATCACCGCCTTAGGCATACTTATTGGTGATGTGAGTTACCAAGGTATTGTATCTATGCCGCCACCTGTAGCACCTACTTTTATGCAACTTGATATTATGGGTGCCTTAGAAGTTGGCATGTTAAGCATAATATTTGCATTTCTTTTCGTTGATTTATTCGATACCTCAGGAACTTTAATTGCAGTAGCGCAACG
>Ga0209395_1004725_pt1 | contig 15777 bp, 11 predicted proteins | sample GOMGulsemesocosm_3_FD_184635 | JGI IMG/M metagenome (GOLD analysis project Ga0209395, IMG submission 184635) | Methane-oxidizing microbial communities from mesocosms in the Gulf of Mexico - GOM9D Gulf of Mexico (SPAdes) (version 2) | ecosystem: Environmental > Aquatic > Marine > Cold seeps... | reverse complement strand
CCATCGCCGTAAATTTGGTGGTGGTCGAGGCCAAGATATTGCTAAGGCTGTTGGCTTAAAACATGGCTTCACCCCGCATGTATTAGATGCTACCGCAGGACTTGGGCGTGATGCTTTTGTTCTTGCTAGTTTAGGTTGCCAATTAACGCTGATGGAGCGCATGCCTGTCGTTGCTGCTTTACTTGATGATGGTATTGAGCGAGCCAAGCTTAATAGCGAGGTAGGAGATATTGCGCAAAACATGCAACTTATTCATGCTTCTTCCATTGAAAGCATGAATTTGGCCAGTGCACCTGATGTGGTTTATCTTGATCCCATGTATCCGCACCGAGAAAAGTCAGCGGCAATTAAAAAAGAAATGCGTATTTTCCAATCATTGGTTGGTGAAGATCTTGATGCTGATGGCTTACTTGAACCCGCATTAGCCTTGGCTAAATATCGAGTGGTAGTGAAACGACCAAGTTATGCGCCGCCACTAGCAGATAAAAAACCTTCAATGAGCATTAAGATGAAAAAAAATCGTTTTGATGTTTATGTCAAACAAGCGATTCCAAAACCAACCAGCTAATCTAGATATTCAGGTTACATAAATTCGTCATATTTATGTAACCATATTGTCATAGTTATAAGTGAGTATTGCCTTTATTTTATTGTGATTTAAAGGCCCTATCCCATGCGTGTTTCGAGCTTCTCTCGTCTGTCAGTTGCTGCCATTAGTATCTTTGCCGGAATCTTTATGGCAACTATGTATCACGTAGGGGAGTCTTTAAATAAAAATCGTGTGCAATATTCGGGTTATCAAGAGCTTATTGCCTTAACAACGATTAAGTTTAACCGAACGATAGTGAAATATTTACAGACGGGTGACGCTACTTTATTAAATAAAGCACAGCAACAACTCACTGATATTGTGCAACAAACTCATACTTTAAATATTGAAGCTCTCACAATAAAGGTTGAAGTTCAGGCTAAGGAATTAGCCAATAATATTGAAACGAAATTTCGAGCCATGGGAAAGTTAAGTGGCGATCCCTTAGCTTTGTTGCGTAATGGTGAGCAGGAAATGATCGCCATCAATAATGAGTTAGCTAAATATGCACAAGCGACAAAAATACTTTCAAATTCAGATCAGCTTACTTATTTAATCAAAACGCAAGCAATGGCAAAGTTACTTGCTGACTTAGTGAACGCAAGAGAAATGCTCTTTATTCAGAGAGCTGCCAACAAAGATTCGATAATAGCCATTATAAATGAGCTGCTGATTGGTAAAGAATTTTTTATCACTCAGCCAGCTTTAGCTATTTATGCGGAACGTGATGAAGACTTGCTTGATGAAAGTGATGACTTATTGGGTGAAAGTGAAGCATTGGAAGATTTAAGTGTTGAGGCTGTTGACGAATTTAATTCACTGCTAAATAGATACCAAGGTGAATTAGAAAATACAATAAAGCAACAGCATCAAAGGCAATTGGGTCTAGCACTGCTTGCTCAACAAGTTGGTAGTATTGAAAAAGCCATTATGCAGGGCGAAGCCGATATTTCACACGAGCAAGAACAGATTAATGCTCAGTTATATATTATTGTTATTGGCTTGTTGATATTTCTAGTACTGTTTTTACTGAGTAACTACTGGTTGCAGCGCAGTGTTATTCTTAAACCGTTACGTAATTTGCGAGATAGCTTTTTGCAATTAATGGAACAAGGAAGAGTTGATAATATCACTAACATAGACAAGAGAACTGAATTTGGAGAGATATCTACTAGCTTTAACTTTATGGTTAATCGCTTGGCTCAAGATGACAAAGATAAAGCCCAGCAGCTCGATTTAGTCGCCAAAGCGCTAACGACTATGGAAAGCCAAGTGAATCGAATTTATCAATCTTCAAATACTACCAGTGATCACGTGCAAAGTGCCCGAGAAATCATGATGGCTCTAGGTGAGGCAACGGATACCGTTAATACCTTATCGGGGCAAGTTGTTGATAACGCACAAGCAACTAAGGAAGCTATGGCCGTTAGTCAGCATCATGTTTCACAAGTACTTGAGGCAAGTGAGTCAACCAATTTAGCAGCTCAACAAAGTAAAAAAGCGATTACCTCACTATTTCATTCAGTAGAATCCGTTACTTCAATTGTTGATGTAATTAGTGCTATAGCAGATCAAACCAACTTATTGGCACTTAATGCGGCTATTGAAGCGGCGAGAGCGGGTGAACATGGACGAGGGTTTTCAGTGGTTGCGGATGAGGTTCGTCAATTGGCAGGTAAAACTCAAGAGTCACTTAAACAAATCTCACAGCGCTTAAGTCAGTTGCAAGGTGCAAGTAACTCCATTGAAAGCATTATTAATGATATTGAAGTGGCATCACATAATCAGCGTGTTGTTGCTGATGAGTTACAAGAAACTGCCTTAGCTGTATCCGGGCAAGCACAGGTTTCGGCCACAGTTGCCCAAGATACCCTTGAACAAATTACTCGTCAACGCAGTCATTTTATCGCATTTGAACAAGCGATGGCCAATGTAGATAAAGAGGTTAGTGGCTCTCAAGAATTATCTAATGTTATTTCAATCGATGTCAGTAATCAGGTCAAAGATATTAGTCTGACATTAAATAAAGCTTCATAAAGATCTAAGTGCCATAAACTAGATAAGTCGGTATCTTAACTAACTTTTGATACGTATACTCTAAGTAATAATATACGATTATCAAAGGGGATTTTTATGATTGAACTGAATAGTTTAATGCCAGTCGGCGAACTGCAAGAATTAAAAAATGGTGAAATGATCACCCATAATACCGCAGAACTTTTTTCTAATAAAAAAGTTGTTTTATTTGCTGTGCCAGGTGCATTCACACCAACTTGTTCGGCTGCGCATTTACCTGGTTATGTTGTTTCAGCCGATGAACTTAAAGCCAAAGGTGTCGACGCTATTATCTGTTTATCGGTAAATGATGCTTTTGTAATGAGTGCTTGGGGTGAATCACAAAATGCTGAAAATATCATGATGTTAGCTGATGGCGATGGCAGTTATACCAAGGCATTAGGTTTAAGTATGGATACTGCTGGCTTTGGTGGTATACGCTCTCAACGCTATGCCATGATTATTGATAAAGGTGAAGTGATGAGTTTGCAAATAGAGCAGCCTAAGTCGTTTGAAGTCAGTAAAGCAGAAGTAATTCTTGAGCAGCTATAGCAGTAAAAAATAACCAATAGTAATAATATAAACAAGAATGATTCACCTTATTAACTGTTTGGTTAATAAGGTGTTTTTTCATGATTCAACTTTAATTGATACAATTTATTGCTTGAATCAGTTTACTGAAACAGGCAAGATCCATCTAATTAAAATTTTCAAGGCGAAATCATGTTAAAAGCAGAAATGGTAGAAAAGTTAAATCAACAACTTAATTTAGAGTTTTATTCTTCAAACTTGTACTTACAAATGAGTGCATGGTGTGAGGAGAAAGGTTTTGCTGGCGCTGCTGAATTTTTGCGTAAACATGCCAATGAAGAAATCGATCACATGAATCGCTTATTTACCTATGTAAGTGAAACAGGTGCATTACCAATTATTGGTGCTATTGATGCGCCACCACATCAGTTTGAATCATTAGGTCAATTATTTGAATTAACTTATGAGCACGAATGTTTAATTACCTCACGTATTAATGCTTTGGCGCACGAAGCCTTTACTGGCCAAGATTATTCTACTTTTAATTTCTTGCAATGGTATGTGGCAGAGCAGCACGAAGAAGAGACATTATTCAAAGGTATTTTAGATAAAATTAATCTCGTTGGTAATGATGGTCATGCTTTATTTTTCGTTGATAAAGATTTAGCTGAACTGGCTAAAAATGGTAGTACCAGCATAATGACAGAAGCTACAGTATAGCGTTAATAAAGTTATTTCCCTCAGAACATTGTATTGTTTTGAGGGAAACTTATTTAATGCATGTTTAACACGTTAATAGGATATATCCCTGTCCTTTTACTGTTTTAATAACCGCCCGCGAAGAAATAACGAGAAATTTCTTTCTCAAATTAGCAATATGACTATTAATGCTTTTATCACAAGCACTGAGCTTACGTTGAAAAAGAACTTCAGCAATAATCTCTCTTGAAACAAGTGTTCCAGCGTTGTTTATAAGTATAGCGAGCAAGTTAAACTCTAGTCCGGTGGTTATTACTGGCTTACCAAAAAAGAACACCGAACGATTGAGAAAATTAAGCTCTATTTGAGCTATCAATACCTTACCTTGTGTTTTAGATTTTGGCATCGTCTTATTCGCTGTTTCATTGAATGTCTTTGAGTCTTCCTTATTTTCTAGCACTTGAACTACTCTTTCTCAGGTGTTTGGCTAATTAATGTTGCCTTATAACCCGTTGGTGAATTTTCATAAGCTTCAAGCACTAAAAATTGCTCTTTAGACTCTTCGTTAAGTACTAATTCGAATGAGTTAAGTATGATGGAACTACCATTATCTTTAGCGATGACAAAAACTTGGTAGCTGTTGTTTTTCAATAAAATAGCGTTAGTACTTTTGTAGCTGACTTCTCGGTGAAAATTGGCTGACTCTATATCTTCATCTTGTCTAACAAAGAAAACTTCAACTTGAGAAAATTCATCTGATTGAATTAAGTTTACTAGTTCAATTTCATGCTCATAAATACTGCTCAGAGCGCTATTTTCAACGATTAGAGAAAATAGGTTAAGTGCAATTTCATCTATGATACCATCACCATTTTCATCAATGTTACCGTCATTATCACTATCTATATATTCCTGCTCAGCGTAGAAAAATATAGTTTTATTAGCATTTTCATCCAGCGACAATAAGTGATTACTTAATAATGGTGTACTCTCTTCAATGGTTATGAGATCTAAACTATAGTCACCACTAGCAAAGCGTAGTGCATTACTTATTTCGCCATAAGGTAAATAAGCTACGGCAGGAGTGTTATCTACACCGTTTATGTGTAGAGCAAATGCTTCATTATAATCACTAAGGTATTCACTTTTGGCTACGGCGTTATAAGCGCTAAACTGGGCTTCGGCATCAGCGTCAACGTATTCAATAACGGTTGAATCAGATAGCTTATCTAAGACATAGGGAGATGTACCGGCACCTAAATTGTCTTTTATCACCATAATATTTTGAGAACTATAAAGAAAAGGGATGCTGTTAGATCTGAACAGCACTTCATCGCTACCGGCCGTGGTGATATAAAAAATATAATCATCTTGATCCATTTTTTGATTATCTGATAATTGCTGATATTCGAATTGACCAACTAAAATGGCCTCATTAAAGCTTTCATTTTCTTTAGAGAGGTAAAAATTAACAGCTTGTTGGCTTGAGTGCATGTTCAGCACCCTAAGATTGAAAAGGTCGTTAGTGGTATCATCTTCATCATCAATCACAGGAATACTGTGAATTGTGACTTGTGGCGATAAAATACTATCGCTTAGTACTATCATTTGAATAGTATCTTCAGTCAAAGCGAGTGTGTTTTCATAAATTACTGACAAGTCTTCAGTAGATGAACTGTCATCATCCTGCCAAGCTAGCTGATAATAGTAGTCTTGACTTGCGACACTAATATTACTGTGCATATCACCATAGGCAACACTTGAATAGGTTTGCTCATAGTGCTCGTTATCATCACCACTCTCCTCTGTAAGGTCTTCATCTACCGTTAAATAAATGCTCGGCGAATCTTTTGATAAATTGTAGAGCTTAACAAAGCCTTCCCCACTACTGTCATCACTAGAGTCACATCCCAGTAATATAAATAATAATAAACTTGCAGCAAAGCAGCTTTTTAAGGCTTGGAGGATAGTAAGTGTTTTCATATGTTTCCCATAAAGTAAGGTTGCAACAATTTGTTGTCGAGTGTTATGCAGCAATAGATGTATTCCTGAGGGAAGAGTTCCTAGCTTTACACAACCTTGCATTTCTTTATTTTGGCAGTGGCAATCACTTTTATTTAAGAGAAATTAGGGGTAATAAAGTCATCTTCGATGAGCTTTTTTGTATACGAGGTCTTTGCATAACGATTATAATAGTGATGAAATTTCAGAGCTTATTTTCATGCTTTCTATAGGCTTCTCTTCTTAAGGTGTAACAGTGATCACAACAGACGTATTAATAATTGGTGCCGGTGCGGCAGGCTTAATGTGCGCAGCACAAGCAGGTTATCGTGGTAAAAGTGTTGTTGTGGTCGATATGGGTAAAAAGCCTGCGCGAAAAGTACTGATAAGTGGTGGTGGTCGCTGTAATTTTACCAATGAAAATGCAGCACCTGAAAATTACCTCTGTCAAAACCCTCACTTTGTTAAATCAGCATTAAGTCGATATAGCGCACAAGACTTTATCGAATTAGTAGATCGTCACGGCTTGAACTATCACCATAAAACCTTGGGCCAGCTATTTTGTGATGACAGCGCGCAAGATATTGTTGATATTTTGATGACCGAATGTGAATGGGCTGGCGTACAAGTAAACCTGCGTACGGAAGTTTTGTCGGTCAGTAAAATTGATAACGATAGCGAAGAAGGCTTCATCGTAAAAACGAGTGACAAAAACTATCAGTGTCAATCATTGGTCGTGGCTTCTGGTGGTCTCACCATGCCTAAACTAGGAGCATCACCTATTGGTTATAAAATTGCTGAACAATTTGAGTTAAGCGTTCTAGAAACTATTGCTGCGTTAGTGCCGTTTACTCTACACGACCATGACAAACAGCGATTTGAAGGTTTATCTGGCATTAGCTTAGCCACAGAAGTAACAAGTGAAAACGGTGTTACTTTTAAAGAAAACATTCTATTTACCCATCGTGGTTTATCAGGTCCTGCAATATTACAAATATCATCTTTTTGGCGAGCAGGTCAGGCGGTAACTATCAACTTACTGCCTGAACATAACCTTAGCGAAACATTAAATCAGTGGCAAAGTGAGCAAGGACAAAAATCAGTAAAAAACTTACTGTCGACGCTATTACCTAAGCGTTTTGTTGAAGTGCTGGTAAAAGATGGTGTTATTGCTGATAAACCCATAAAGCAATTAAATCACCCTGAAATTTCTGCATTAAGTGAATACTTACACTCATGGAGAATAAAGCCTAACGGCACCGAGGGTTACCGAACGGCTGAGGTAACTCTTGGCGGGGTCGATACAGATGAACTATCGAGTAAAACCTTTGAAAGTAAAAAACAGCCGGGTCTATTTTTTATTGGTGAAGTCATTGATGTTACCGGTTGGCTAGGGGGGTATAACTTCCAATTTTGCTGGGCATCTGGTTATGCCTGTGGTTTGGCTGTTCGATAGTAAACAGAAGAAAGGGCAAGTCTATGGCTAAAAAGCCCAGTTGTACTACGGCAATGAAAAGCCTAATTTCAGAGGTAAGGAATGACTTTCCTTTCAATGTTTCAGAAGCAAATATTTGTGGAATATCGTGTGTTGGTTGCCCGAAGAAGTTGTTAGAAATTGTTGATACTGAGCTTTGTGATTGGGAAGCCAAACTAGTGGATAATGTCATACCGATGCTTGGTGATATTTCTAGGCTAGCCAAATTGTGTAAAAACGTTCGAAGAGGCTTAAAACGTAATGGTTTAGTCGATTAGTCGTAACTGAGGACACCTTTATATTTGATCTGTCACTAGCTCTACACTGCTGTAATTTTTTTAGCTATCAGCGCTCCATCAATATAGGTTATTAAATTTCAATAAACTTATATTATTTCCAATGCTAAATCCTCAGTACTCCCACCTTAATTTCTTCCATTGTGATATAGCCATGCCTTGGTTTAACTTAGTGACTAAATTGTCCTAAACCTTGAAATTTTCCAGTTAACGATAATACTAGGTACTACTTGAATGAATAAGGATGTGGGGAGGAAAGGGATTGAATCTGAAATATTACACCCCACAGCTAATTACGTTTTTAATATTCTTTTTTATAATTCAGCCAAGTTACGCTATTGAAGTTGTTGTACATGATTCTGTTGAGTTGTCCGAAATATCTCATCAGCAAGTAAAGTCTATTTACCTTGGTCAGCAAACACATTGGCCTAATGGTAATTTAATTAAGCTCTTTAAATTACCATCAACTCATAAAACTCATCATTTATTTGTCAAAAATACCCTTGGTTTGTATCCCTATCAATTTAATCGTCGTTGGCAAAAACTGGTTTTTAGCGGATTTGCTTTAAAACCTAGTGTGGCTATTGATGAGCAAGAATTACTTGATTTGATAGCTAAAACCCCTGGTGCAATTGGTTATGTTGAAAATAAGATAATAATGGAAGGTGTCCGCTATGTTGTGCTATTTGATGAAAAATAAGTGGATATTACTCTGCATATTACCTGGTATTGCTTTTGCCAATCAGCAAAAAGATTTGTCTTTTGCTGGATTTGCTTCCCAAGGTATTTCTTATACGTCTGAAAACCAGTTTTTTGATGAAGAAGATAATGTCTCATTAAATATGACTATCTTAGCCCTGCAAGCAAACTATCTTTTCAATGATAAAATAAGGTTGTCAGGACAAGCTATGTACCGGAATTGGGGGAAAATAGAAAGTGCTCGTATAGACTTTTTAATGGCTGATTATCAATTTGTTAACCAGCAAAACTTTAATATTGGTATTCGTCTCGGTCGGATAAAAAGTGATCTAGGACTATTTAATTCTACTAGAGATATTCCTAGTGCAAGACCCTCCATTTTTTTACCACAATCTGTCTATCAAGATACATTACGTGATACCACAACCTCCTACGACGGCATTTCTTTATATGGAAATCAGGTGTTTGAATTTGGTCGGTTGAATTGGACATTGGCTTATGGGCGTTATCCGGTATCAGATGATTTAAGTGAAAGTATTTTGGGTAAAGAATTATCTGGCGATATAGATACAGAAAGTAACGCCCAAATAAATACTACTTGGGAGTCTGCCTCTGGCAATTGGACTGTATCATTAGGTTATGAAAATCCTCAAGCTTATGCAGAACCCCTTGTTGATATGAATGCTCCTGTTGCAATGGAAGCAGGTGATATAAAGTTTGATCGCTATATCTTTTCTCATCAGTATTTTGCTGAATTTTGGGACTTTACCTTTGAGTTTATTTATCAAGATACTGAAATAAAAGGCTTTGATTTATATGTACCTAATTTACCATTAGTTATGCAGCCTGAGTTTCCTGAGGTAACAACGGACAGCTTAGTGAATTCTGGCTTCTATGGACAATGGCGATACTTCCTTAAAGAAGATTTAATCTTGATGGTGCGTTATGGCAGGTATTTTACCGATATAGATGACAAGGATGGCTCAAAATATTACCAAGATACAGGTATGCCAGCTTTCAGTCGTTACAGTTATGACTTGAGTGCTGGAATAAAGTGGAAGTTGTCACCGAAATGGCAAATAAATTTCGAGGGTCACTTCTTTGAGGGGACAGCGGCTATCTCTCCTACTATTAAATTTGATCATAGCCAGAATAATGAAAAGTATTGGCAATTGTGGTCTATGCAAGTTTCTTATAGTTTTTAGGGGTTATTATGAAACATAAGCAGATAGCTCATAAAAGTATTAGTTTAATCTGGAAAGCATTATTCTTTTTGTTTCTATTTCAGTCGATAGTCTTAATGTCTTATGCATACCTTGCAAAGCAAGAGCTAGATGAAAGGTTAATTCAGGAAAAAATTAATTTTAGGGAATTATCAGAAGTTTATTTGAAAAATTCAGTAGACCTACATGCGCAAACTATTGAAGATACGATTTATAAACTTGTGTCTGTTCAAGATAGTTCAGAGCAGATTCTGGTTGATTATTTTAAACAGCAATGGCCGAACCTTACCTTAGACTGGGGAGCAAATGGGGCAGCACTTTACTTTCAAAATAAGCAAAAAAACTTTGAGTATGGTCAGATTGAACTTGATAGTATTAATAAATATATAAAATCTAGCAATCTATCAGGGCTACCAGAGCACTATATTACTTGTCAGGTTCACTGCCTTCTTAATATTGTCATTCCTTTAGAATTTAATACAGGAGCGGCGACATTAATTATTAGCACTAATCTACTAAATCCTATCACGCAATTTCAACAACTCTTAAGTTTAAAAGCTGTCATGCTCACACCTAGTGATGTCACACCAGCATATGAAGGGGAACTAACTCAGTTAGGTTGGCTTGATAGCGAATTTAAAATGTTAAATAGTGAAGGGAATAAATATTATTATCATTTACTTAGTCAGACGAGTAAAAATACATCTATTCAAGAGTTATTTACTAAAGGGGTAATCAGTGAGCTTAAAGAGGAGCATTACTTTATTAGTGCTTTTCCGATGCCTTTTAACAGCAGCGGCAGAAGCTTCTTTGTTATTTTTAATGATATTAGTCAGACTTTATATCTGGATAAAAAGTTTAATCAAACATTTATTTTGTTTTCGGTTGTTACTATTTTCATCATGTTTTTTGTTATTTTAATTGTTTTATGGAAACCTATTTCTAGAATTAAAAAACTGAAAGAGTATCTTCCAACGTTAGCTAAAAGTAAGCATATTTCTGCATTTTCATCAGGTAAACACGACAACGTTTTTTGGGATGAGATCGATATTTTAGAAGACTCTTCTAATGAACTGGCACTACGATTAAATCAATTAAACAATGTGGTTAATGATAGAGAAGATGAGTTAAAAAAAATAGCCATGTTTGATAGCACGACGGGCTTAGCAAACAGAGATAACTTTTTAGCTGCACTTCAGCAAAAAGTGGCTGACTTAAAAGAAGATGGTTCTTTTATAGCAGTATTTTTCATAGACTTAGATAGGTTCAAACATATCAATGATACTTTAGGGCATGATGTTGGAGATAAAGTATTAACAACGGTAGCAAGGCGATTACAAAATAGCATTCGAAAAAGTGACCTTGTTGCTCGACTTGGTGGTGATGAATTTACAGTGCTATTAGATAATATCAGTGATAAAACTAATATCTTAAAAATTGTTGATTTAATCTTAAAAAACTTTGAAGATCCCGCCAACATTGATAACAAAATGATTAATATACAGCTGAGTATTGGAATTACCACGGTAAGTAACCCTAAGGACTCAATTACCGATATCATAAAAAAAGCTGATATTGCTATGTACACTGCTAAAGGCTCAAAAACTAAACGTTTTTCATTTTTTAAAACTGAAATGGAAAGTATTATTTTAAACCGCTTTAATTTAATAAATGAGTTTCCAGAGGCATTAATTAAAAAAGAGTTACAACTTCACTTTCAACCTTTCTACTCAATTAAAGATAATAAACTCTTCGGTTTTGAGTGTCTTGTACGCTGGCAGCATAACCAGCGAGGTTTGTTAATGCCAGATAGTTTTTTACCTATACTAAAAGATACCGAGTATATGCCCTTATTAGAAGAGTGGATTTTGGAAGAGGGCATTAAAAGGTGTCAGCAGTTATGTCAGTTAAGTCCAAGTCCATTAGTCTTTGCTATTAACTTAGGTGCTGATACCTTTATGTCATCTAAAGTCGTGGAAAACATAGCTCGCTTACTAAACACTTATCAGGTTAGTCCACAAAATATCTATATAGAAATAGTCGAAGATACTTTGATTGGCAATATTGACGAGGCCATTGTTAGGATTAAAGAGCTACAGTATCTAGGGATAAAAGTATCAATGGATGATTTTGGTGTGGGTTATTCTTCACTGAATTATTTAAGACGCTTGCCAGCAGATAATATCAAAATTGATAGAAGCTTTGTCAGTGAAATACTTCACGATGAAACAAGCCAGAAGTTACTTGCATCGCTAATTGATTTACTTATAAATATAGGTAAAACAGTTACAGCTGAGGGCATTGAAACTATTGAACAACTTGAGTGGCTAAATCAACATGGTTGTAACATTGGCCAAGGTTATTACTTTAGTAAGCCTGTACCTATTAACCAAGCAATAGAGTTAATTTCAAGATCGAGAGATAATGTCAGTTATGTTGATTTTAAGTAACCGATTAAGCTTAAATGATCACTAAATTATCAATATATTGCTACTTTACCTTGAACTCTTTGTCATAATATCGATAAAAATCTTTTTGGCTGTTTTTATCTGCTTCAGAATAGAGAATGTCGATGAAATATTGGCTGCTATATAGTGATGTTAGTGTTTTATTGATACTCTGAATAAATTGTTTATTTTTCTTTGTTTTCTTACACATAATATGTCCTAGGTTATATGTGTATGCTCCTTTTATCTGGTAACTATATAGCTCACTGCTATTAGATAAAATGGCTGAATGTGCAATCGTTGAGGGGTATTCAATAATTAAATTGTTTTTGTTGGCGCTAAATGTATCTAAATAGGAGTCGATATCGCCCAACATGAAGTCCACTTGAGCAGCTTGCAAAGAAGTAAGTTGTTTATCAATACTATTACTGTAACTTCTTCCTTTAATTACCGATAATGTTTTATCTGGATTTTCTTTTAATAGCGATTCAATATTTACAGGCTCAGTAATATTTAGTGGATATTTACTAAATAATCGTAACCCCATATATATCGACATAGGTCGGCTAAAAATATATTTTTGCTGACGTTGTTCATTTTTAAGCTTATTACTATAACAAGTATTATTTGTCGCCTGTTTGTTTATGGATTGCAGTGACTCAATCTGTAACTCAATATTGTAACTTTCATTTTTGTCTATCAGTAAATCGAGAACTTTGTCTTCTATCGGTTCAGTAATTGAGCGTGGTTGCTTCTTAGCTACGCTGGTTTTAATAATAAACCTTTCCTTATTTGGATCAAAGTTGCTTAGTTTTGAGCTTTCATAGCTTTGAGAGAAAATATCAGCTAATACACCAGAATCCCGTAATTCTGGCATCATTTTGTCATATTGTTCAGCGAGATTTGAGCCTGAGGCATTACGCTGAAATGCTAAATAAATGTGCCGAGAGGGCATAACTTCGAGAGAGGCCAGATCCTGTTGGTATTTTTGGGGCACATTATAAGGATAATCAATAAACACATTAACTCTATTCTTTGTTACTAGTTCAAATCCGGTTGATATTTTGTTGACTAAATAAGGGTTGGCAACGTAAGGAATAAAGTGATTGAACTTATAGCCACGAATCCAAGATACGGTTAAGTCTTCAAGATCAGATAGGTGCGTTAATTGCGTTTTTTCTGGGTTATAAAATGCGGTAATAGGTGCCTCAGTGTCCAAAAACCAATGAGGAAAAATGCCCTGTTGAATATCTTCTCTAAAAACCCCAATAACTATGTCTAATTTATTGTTATGGAAGTTTGCGAGTGTTCTGTTATAGCTATCAATTTTTATATTAAATGTATCATCTGGGTAGGCTTTTCTTAATAAGTCAAAATAGACACCTGAGCCATCGGCATTGGTATAGCCCTGCCATTCAGGCACTCCTATGGTTAACTCTTTGGTATGCAGCTTAAAGCAAAAAATAATGAGCAAGAGAATAATAAATTTGTACTTCATATCTGATCCAGAATTTATATACCCATTAAAAGAGTAGCTTAACTGAATTCGTTTTAGTAGCTGATTTTAGATACTTAAAAACAAGTTTTTGCTTCTTCAAATATCGCACCTTATCAAGCTTAGGAATACTGAGGTGCTCAGTAGACTCTACCTATTATTCTGGCTTTCAACATGCCACTGCCTTTGTTGAACTGGCGTTAACATTGGGTGATAAAGTTAACGGTCAGGGCTCAATAGCCATTTTAATCAAGCCGTGATACAGTTTTTACCTTATCAAAATTAATCCTTTGATTTCAGATAGTAAAAGTCAAAGCTTGTTTCACTCCAATAAAGTAGTAGGAAGTTCATGTTTAATTTTATAAATCGTTCTATTATGCGTCAGTTAGTTGTTGGCATTTCCGGTGCCGTCGCCTTGTTACTCGTTATCACAGCGTACTTTGTGCTTTCTAATGTTAGTGATAATACCCGCACACAAATTACAAGCTCTATTGAGGGTATTGTTAAGCTACAGTCGGCTGAAGTTCGTAGTTTTTTTGAAGCCAAAGGGCAGATAGTTCACAGTGTTTTTGCTAGTCCACAAGTCATCGACTGGTTTTCAAATTATAACCAACGATTATCAGATATTGATGATAATAAACAGTATCAACAGGTTACTGAATACTTTAAGTTTTTTTCCACTAAAGACCCTGCCATAAAAAGTGTTTTTTTTGGTAGTGAAAATACTCATGAATACTTCGACTTAAATGGTCGGTATACAGATGCTGAGTATTTTACTAATAAAAGACCTTGGTGGGATTTTGGTTTAAAACAGGGACAGCTGTATGTTACAGATCCTGCTGTTGATAATAATGATGGCTCGATTTCAGCGACGGTAACTGGTCCATTTTATTTACCCAATGGCAAGTTATTAGGTATTGGTGGCATTGATATTTTAATTTCAACTATTGGTAAAGACTTACTCTCAAAAATTAAATACCAGGGAGAAGGGGAAGCCTTTCTAATGACAGATACTGGTAAGTTGGTATTTTTCCCAGGCTTCAATGATAGCTTCTTACCTGGTGACTCAATGCAAGAAATTGATAGCAAATTTGCTAATGCATCAGGGTTCTCTCAATTACAAAATCAAGCGCTAAATAATACTTCAGGTATAGCTAGTATTGAATGGCAAGGGCAAGCATATCAAGTTGTCTTTAATCAAGTAAGCAGTGACTTCCCTCAAATGAATTGGAAGCTGGGCTTTATGGTGCCAGAACAGCTTATTTCCGAGCCGGTAACTAAAGCTTTTTGGTCATCAAGTTTTGTTGTACTTATTATCATTGCATTAATTGCCTTTGTGGTCTTTTTAATGATTTTACCATTAACCAAGCGCATCACTCGATTACAAGCAACTATGCACGATATTGCTGATGGCGATGGTGACTTAACTAAACGGATAGAACCGCTTAAGAATGATGAAATAGGTCAGTTAGTAACTGAGTTCAATGTCTTCATTGATAAAATTCAAGCATTGGTAAAAGAAACTGTAGTGATCACCGAAGAAGTTGAGCAGTCAACCAATACTGCTTCATCTATAAGTAAACATACCAGTGAAATAATCGAAGAGCAAAAACAAGAAATAGATATTGTTGCGACTTCAGCTAATGAGTTAGCGCAAAATAGTAGCGAAATTTCTCGTAATGCCAACTTATCGCAAGAGTTAGCCAGTGATGCCGAGGCGCAAGTTGCTAAAGGGGCCTCAGTAGTTATTCAGGCAACGTCTGGTATTAGTCAATTAGCTGAAAATGTTAGCTCTGCAGCTATGGTCGTAAATAAACTTAAAGATGATAGTCAAAGCATTGGTGAAGTCTTAAATGTTATTCGTGGTATTGCAGAGCAAACCAATTTACTGGCATTAAACGCAGCCATTGAGGCGGCACGAGCAGGGGAACAAGGTCGTGGTTTTGCTGTAGTTGCAGATGAAGTGAGAACCTTAGCATCCCGTACCCAAGAGTCTACAGCTAGTATCGAAACTATTATTGATGAACTGCAAGCGACGGCTTCAAAAGCGGTAACAGTGATGGAAAGCAGCCAGGCTGAGGCGCAGACAAGTGTTGATCTCACTGAGCAAGTGCAAAATGTATTAACTGAAATCACAGGCGTTATCACTAATATTCAGAGTCAAAGCGAAGAAATTGCTTTATCTGTGACCCAGCAGTCTACTGTTGCTGAAGAAGTCTCGAAGAATATTGAGAATGTTCGCACTCTTACTGATGATACAGTGCAGGG
>Ga0209395_1004724_pt1 | contig 15779 bp, 16 predicted proteins | sample GOMGulsemesocosm_3_FD_184635 | JGI IMG/M metagenome (GOLD analysis project Ga0209395, IMG submission 184635) | Methane-oxidizing microbial communities from mesocosms in the Gulf of Mexico - GOM9D Gulf of Mexico (SPAdes) (version 2) | ecosystem: Environmental > Aquatic > Marine > Cold seeps... | reverse complement strand
TTTGACTATCAACTTCATTTTTATATTGTTCAGGCAACGCTCGATCTAATTCATAACCAGGGACAATAATACGTTCGAAACTTCGACCGATTAACTGCTCGATGTTTTCTAAAAACTTTTCATCTTTAGGGCTCACCAAAGAAATCGCAGTGCCTGACTTACCTGCACGACCTGTTCTGCCAATGCGGTGTACATAGTCTTCCGCTAAAAACGGCAAATGAAAATTAACCACATAAGGCAAATCGGCAATATCCAAACCTCTCGCTGCAACATCTGTTGCGACTAATACTCGCACCGAACCATCGACAAATTTCTCTAAAGCCTTATTTCTGGCCCCTTGAGATTTTTCACCATGACATAACGCGGCTTTAATGCCATCTAACTTTAGCTCTTTAGCCAGTAGGTTCGCACTTTCTCTTGTGCCGGCAAAGACTAATACTTGCTGCCAATTATTAACACCAATAAGCTGTGAAAGTAATTCGCGTTTACGTTGTTCACTTACCCAATATACAGATTGTTTCACTTTACCTGATGTAGCATTTTGCTTGGCTACATCAATGGTTTTAGGGGTGACGAGTATTTGTTTAGCTAAGGTTTTTACTTTATTTGAGAACGTCGCTGAAAACATTAAGGTTTGGTGCTTTTGTTTTACAACCGCCATTAGTTGCTCAATATCAGCCAAAAACCCCATATCTAACATCCGATCGGCTTCATCTAATACTAAATATTTCACTTGTGATAAATCGACATTTCGCAGTATGACATGCTCTAATAATCGACCTGGGGTAGCAACAAGTACATCAACACCTTGTTTAAGCATTTTTGTTTGGCCTGGCATTTTTACGCCACCAAAAATAACCCCAGAGGTAATCGCCATAAACTCACTATAGGTAGCAATATTCTTGGCAACTTGAGCGGCTAATTCGCGTGTTGGTGTTAAAATCAGCGCTTGTACACTACCTGACTGGCTATTTGGAATAATATTATCAAGAATAGGCAAAGTGAACGCTGCTGTTTTCCCGGTACCTGTTTGAGCACTTGCCAAGATATCAACACCTGAACGAATCGCAGGGATTGCTCGTTGTTGAATAGGCGTTAAATGTTTATAGCCACAACCTTTAACTGCCTTTAATAAATTCGCCGATAAACCTATGGAATCAACACTCAAAACATCACCTAATTTTTACAGTTCTTCAAATTGAGCGGATTATAGCAGTGTTGATAGAAAATTGATTAAATTTTTCCTATGCTGGCAGAATAGGACTAAAAACAAAGTTCAGAAAACCACGTCCTTATTCTTTCCACAATTGCTCAGTTATCTTTGCACATTTAAGGAGTAATCTGTATTCATCCACACAAAAGCCATTAGGAAGAATCATGAAAAACATCCAACTGATTATATTAACGACTGCATTAACATTTTCAATCAACAGTTTCGCCGCTAAAGGTGATGACTGTAATAAAGAAAAACATAAACGCCATACACCAGCAAAATTCTCTGAAATCGACACAAATGATAATGGTAAAATTAGCTTGGCAGAATTTAAGCAACATCGCCTTGCTAAAAAAAGAGATGAAAAGCTATTTAATTTAATTGATGATAATAAAGACGGCACCATCAGCACAGAAGAATTAAGCGCTCATAAGCCACCACATCAGAGAAATAAGCGTCATGCTAAAAATGATAATGGTTAATGTCGAGCGCTAATCAATTCTGTCTACTTTTGCCAAATACCTTTGGTGAGATGAAAATCACTGTGTTCATTTTCATCTGGTTGATACTCAGGTAACTTGCCCGATGATCGTTGTTGATGATAATTTTTAGTGATGCGGATCACAACATTACTAAGCAAAAACAAAGCAATCACATTAACAATGGTCATCAATCCGGTCGACAAATCAGCTAAGGCTATAACTTCAGGTAAACTTGCAACCGAGCCAAAAACCAACATTGCGAGAAAACCAATTCGTAGAAACCAATGACCAAGTACATTATCCATTTTAAGGTACTTTAAGTTATTTTCAGCATACGCAAAATTGGCAACTATTGACGTAAAGGCAAACAGCATAATGGCGATAGTGATAAAGTCACTTCCCCAATCCCCTACTTGAAAAACTAACGCTTGTTGGGTCAACTGGATACCTTGAATACCTTCAGCCTGATCTTTGAAAAGTAATATTAGAAAAGCGGTGCAAGAACAAATAACGATGGTATCGAGAAAAACTGCCAACATTTGTACGTAGCCTTGAGACACCGGATGTGGCGGATATGGTACAGCGGCCGCGGCAACATTTGGTGAACTGCCCATTCCAGCTTCATTAGAATATAACCCTCGCTTAACTCCTTGCACAATAGCCGCGCCAACTAAACCACTCCCTGCTTCTTTGAGGCCAAAAGCAGAAGCAAAGATATCAGCAATAATAGCGGGGATCGCTTGTATGTTTAAGCCAATCACCACTAAACACACTAAGAGATAGGCTAAGCCCATAAAAGGCACGGTTAGTTCAGCAAAACGTGCGATATTTTTTAAACCACCAAAAATAATCACCGCTGCTAACATCGTAATAACTATGCCAGTAGTAAGTGGCGAAATACCATAAGAGCCATAAAAGGCATCTGTTATAGAATTGGCTTGTACTGAGCTAAAAACAAAACCATAACCGAAGAATAAACACAGAGAAAATATAATAGCTAACGTTTTATTCTGCAGTCCTTTACTCATGTAATAAGCTGGGCCGCCACGAAAATTACCCTGAGTATCTTTTTCTTTATATAGTTGCCCTAAGGTACTTTCTGCAAAAGCTGTAGCCATGCCAACAAAAGCAATCAACCACATCCAAAATACCGCACCTGCACCACCTAAAGAAATAGCTACCGCAACTCCCATTAAGTTTCCGGTGCCTACACGAGCAGCTAAAGATGTACATAATGCTTGGAATGAAGAAATACCATCTTCAGAGCTTTTTCGACTGGATTTCAATAGTGAAAACATATGAAAAAAATGGGTGATTTGTAACGCTTTTAATCGAACAGTAAACCAAATACCACAACCGGTAAGCAAGTAGATAAGTACACTGCCCCATAAATAACCATTAATCGTACCAACCCATTGTTCTATCATCAATTTTCCCAAACATTTTTGTTATTTCGAACATTGTATACCAATTCTATTAAGTTTGTTCACTACTCAGAGTTTTGTCAGGGAAGTTAGAACAAGCAAAATTTGTACAGGTATAGTCATTCTATATCAAAAAAATTTATGAAGTTATCACTTCCCTGACAAACTCCCGAGGGCGAACTTAAAAGGCATACATATTTTATTGCATATATGTGCGTACGCATTTTGTTTTCCACGAACAAAAAACAGTGCTTCTAAGCCTTTTAACTATCGCTGAGTGGGAAGTAACTTAACAGACTTGGTATTAAGCTAATGTTGGGTATAAATGAAGTAAACATCCTTTACCAAGAAAAGTAAGTTTATAAAGAGGCTCTGCATTGTGGCTATTTTGAGCTGATTTTTCCAAAACGCCTTTTTCAATGAGAAAATCTAACATCGAAGTTGAAAGTTCTTTGCGTTTCACTTTTGCTGCAATATCCACTCGAGATGCAACACCTTTAAATGAATATATCGCCTTCATCACTAACGCTTCTACATCATTGAGCTTAGGTAAAGAACCTTCATAGGCGGGGAATTGTTGCTTAATAAATTTTCCTGCAACACGTTTATAAGAAGCTTGAATCGCTTGAATATCTTCCTCTTTATTCCCGGTAAGTTGATAGGTATGAAAAACACCCGTTTCTTTAATTAAATAATCTACCTTAGCCAAAAAAATCGGAATACCACAATCTTGTGCGACATGATAAAAACCTGTTTTCCACTGATTAGACTGGCCTCGAGTCCCTTCTGGGGTGAATAAAAAAAACACTTTCGCGTTTTTTTGTCCAGCGACAAATTGTTTTATTAATTCAACCTGCCCTTTGCCTTTTGACGAACGGTCAATGGGAATCGCCCCCAACCACAACATAAAACGACCAATAATAGGAAGTCGACACCAACTTTCTTTAATTGAAAAATAGATTTTAATATCTTGTAATATCGCAGCCCCCAAAGCATAAATAATGTCCCAATTGGAAGTATGAGGTGCAGCAATGGCAACACCAGCACCTTTTGGCGGTATTTTAGTTACCGTCCAACCAGCAAGTTTAAACCATAGGGAAAAAATTGATTTCAGGAAGTATTTGACGAATACACCATCAAAAATAGTTTTTTCACGGATAGATAATAATTTTTTAGACATAATAGCTTCACCTACACAGACAGGTACGATGAGTAAATAATATCTTAATATAGCACAGATATGCGAATTTTAGTCATTAGTTCCTTTACAGTTTCTTGTAAATGTGGAGCGTGACAAATAAAAATTAAAAATAATTAAATTTATTTGTAACCTTTAGCAAAGTGGTGCGTAATTATAACTATGAAAGGAAATAAATTTAATAAAATACTGGCAGAACATCAGCAGCGAATTTACTCGCTAGCTTTATATATTTTACGCGACAAACATGAAGCTGAAGATATTACTCAAGATGTTTTTACTCGTTTATGGAATAACCTTGAGCAAATTGACTTTGAAAAGGCAGCTGCCTGGTTATCTACAGTAACTCGTAATGCTTGTATTGATAAGTTGCGTAAGCGTAGAGAATTCAGTCAAGTAGAAGATGAACATCAGGTAACTCTGAATCATCAAGAGCCCGATGGAAACCTGCAACACCAGCAATTAAGTACTTGGCTAAGCAATGCTATTTCTTGTTTGAAAGAACCCTATAGCTCACTGATCATGCTTTGCGATGTGCAGCAAAATAGCCAAAGCATTGCCGCGCAATCGCTTAACCTAACCACCAGTCAAGTGAAGGTGTATTTGCATCGAGCGCGACATGAATTAAGAAGCTTATTAAAGGAGTATACCCATGAATGATAATAAGTCATGGCAGAAACCATTAGATAACTTTTTAGCTGAAAATAACTTATCCGCAGACACTAGGGTATTAGCACGAACATTTTCTAATGATAATGAACTGGAAAGTGAAACAAGCTACAACCAACAAATTGCAGATATGGAACAAGCACTACATATTGAGCATCACCTTGACAAAATAGGGTTACAGCCTTTACCGGAAAGCTTAGCAAATAAGTTACAAACAATTAACAAATCAGGTGAAAACGATAATGTTATTTTTGGCCATTTTATATCTAACTGGAAAAAAATTAGTGCCTTAGCCGCAACATTTACTGCAGTAGCTCTGCTTAACAACATGGCGTTCAATGCACCAAACAATCAACAACCAACATTAGCGGAGATAAAACATGCTCAGCAAGAGCTAACAGTTGCTTTGCAATATATTTCATTCGCTAAAACTAAATCAGCACATCGAATCAAGCAAACATTTGATGAGAACATACAACAACCACTCAATCAAAGTTTATTTAAACCACTTAATCATTTTAAGGAAACATCATGAAAAAATTATTATTAGTCGTTATTTTTCTAAATTCATTATTACTTATTACCGGTAATGCGTTCGCTAGCGATATTACTAAAGAACGTGGTTACGTCAATTTCTCCAACCTCGATTCAGCATACGGTGAGCCTAAAGTCATGGTGAATTTAAACAAAACCATGCTAGGTTTTATTAGCAAAATCAACATGTCTGACCCTGATGCAGCTAAGTTAATCAGCAAGTTAAAAGCAGTACGTGTACAAATTTATAATATGACAAGTAATGACAAACCAGCATTAGATTTAATCGCTAAAGTTAGCGAAGATATTCAAACTAAAAACTGGCTACCCATTGTATCTGTAAATGAAGAAGATGAAAAAGTTAGGGTTTTTACCAAAATCACCGATGACATTATGGATGGCTTAGTCGTGATGGTAATTAAAAACAAACAAAAAGAACAGATAGAAAGAGAAGCCGTTTTTATTAATATTGTTGGCGAAATAGACCCTGCACAAATTAATAAAGTGACCGAATCACTCAACATTGATGTTGACCTTAAATAACGAGTAATGCATGAAACTGATTTATCAATCATTAAAGAAAACCTTATTACTCTTAGGCCTCATTGTAACCTACTTAATAACGGGCTGCGGCATTACCACTAGTGGCTTACACCACCATGCCGGTTATGCGAATATCGAATCACCCTATTGGTGGAATGAAGACAGCAAAGTAAATTTATCATTGGGTCCGTTAACGATAGGCACTGCTCGTTGGGTAATTGATACAGATGAAGATCCTGCAATTGATGCTTTATTAGATGACGTAGACGGCGTGCGTATCAGCATTTATAAAATTAAAGAGAATAGCGAAGAATTCAAGGAAAATTTCGTTGCAGCTCAGTCCAATTTATATGACGACGGCTGGCAGAGTGTCGTTCGAGTAAATGATGATGATTCTGCCGACTATTCATTAATGTATATCAAATCAAGCGGTGACATTATAGATGGTTTAGTCGTTTTGTCTCTCTCTGATGACGAGGCTGTTTTTGTCAATATAATTGGTAATATCCACCCTGACTCTTTTGAGCCTATTATGGAACAAGTTAATACAAAATATAAATCAGAAAAGCATTCAGCGGAATAAACTATATAGTCAGAACGTTGGCCTTAACATTCGGGGAGTTCTACTTAAAGGACATTGTCGAACCTCGCTATGATCGTGTCGACCTGCAATAGGTCGACACGAATAAAATAAGGCACTACATTCCAAACTGGTTTTAAATATAAAGCCCGATAACAATTTTTAAATAAAGGTTATAATGCTTTAAATATTTGCTCAACTGAGTCTTTCGCATCACCAAATAACATTTGGGTATTGTCTTTAAAAAACAGCGGATTTTGCACACCAGCATAACCTGGGTTCATCGAACGTTTAAATACAATCACTTCTTTAGCATTCCATACTTCTAATACGGGCATACCAGCAATAGGGCTAGTAGGATCCTCTGATGCCGCAGGGTTAACAGTATCATTAGCACCAATAACAAGTACCACATCGGTTTGAGGGAAGTCATCGTTGATCTCATCCATGCCTAAAACAATGTCATAAGGAACTTTCGCTTCGGCAAGTAAAACATTCATATGTCCTGGTAAACGCCCTGCAACAGGGTGAATAGCAAAACGTACTTCTATACCTTTGTCTTTTAAAGCTTGGGTCATTTCATAAACAGGGTATTGAGCCTGTGCCACCGCCATGCCATAACCTGGAGTAATAACCACTGATTTTGCGCCACGTAAAATATCCGCGACAGCTTCAGCATGCACTTCAATATGGTCGCCATAATCAGTATCGTTATTGACGACTACATCAGTACCAAAGCCACCAGCGATTACACTGATAAAGGAACGATTCATCGCTTTACACATAATATAAGAAAGTATCGCGCCTGAAGAGCCAACTAATGCACCGGTAACAATCAGCAAGTCATTATTAAGCATAAAACCTGCCGCAGCCGCAGCCCAACCAGAATAAGAGTTAAGCATTGAAACCACAACCGGCATATCAGCGCCACCAATAGATGCCACCATATGCCAGCCAAAAACAAAGGCGATCACAGTCATAAGATATAGAGCAGAATCAGCGCCACCTTGTTGAACAAAGCTGATCATTAATGCAAATGAGACAACACCAGCCGCCAGATTTAATTTATGACGATGAGGTAACATCAGAGCTGAAGAGCTGATAACTCCTCGTAGTTTAGCAAAAGCAACAATAGAACCCGTAAATGTCACAGCGCCAATAAATACACCTAAGAAAACTTCAACTAAATGGATATTGGTTGCCATTTGTTGTTCGTCAGTCAGGTTGAAAGAAACACTATGGTCCATTTCAAAGTAACTATTAAACCCGACCATCACTGCCGCTAAACCAACAAAGCTATGCAATATTGCCACGAGTTCGGGCATTTCTGTCATTTCTACTTTCTTTGCTAACCTAAAACCAATAAATGCGCCTATCGCCATAGTGACAAAGATGACCAATACATTAGAGACTCGTTGATCTGCTATCGTCGCAATCAATGCGATAGCCATACCAACAATACCGTACCAGTTACCTGTTTCTGCTGTTTCTTGTTTACTTAAACCAGATAAACTAAAAATAAATAATAATGCTGCAACAATATACGCTGCACTAATTAAACCACTTGAAAATTCCATCAATGCCTTCCTTATCGTCTAAACATTTTTAACATGCGTTTGGTTACTACAAAACCGCCGACAATATTGATTGTTGCGATTAATATTGCAATCGCTGCTAATACTTGAATGACAGTATTTTCTTGCCCTACCTGCAGCAAGGCACCCACCACAATAATGCCTGAAATAGCATTGGTTACGCTCATTAAGGGAGTATGCAATGAATGACTCACATTCCAAACCACGTTATAACCAATCACACAAGCAAGGACAAAAACAGTAAAGTGAGCGAGGAAATCCGCTGGGGCAACACTCGCAACCCAAGCAAATAATGCCGCGCCGATGCCCATAAAAATATGTTTTTTACTTTGACTTGTTGGCTTTTCTGGTTCAGCTTTATCAGCAACCTTTTCCACGGAAACTTTAGCAGGAGCAGGAGCTGCACTGACTTGTATAGGTGGTGGAGGAAAAGTAATTTCACCTTGATGAACAACGGTCATATTACGAATAACAACATCATCAAAGTCGATAGCAATCTCGCCATTGCTTTCTTTTGATAATAACTTCATCAAATTGACTAAGTTATTTGCATAAAGCATCGAAGATTGATTCGGTAGGCGCGACACTAAATCAGTATAGCCAATAATTTTTACGCCTTCTACGTCGGTAACCTTACCAGCAACGGTTAATTCACAGTTGCCACCGCCAGCAGCAGCTAGATCAACAATAACACTGCCGGTTTTCATTGAGCGAACCATCTCTTCAGTGATCAATTTTGGCGCAGGTTTTCCGGGGATCATCGCCGTAGTGATGATGATATCGACTTCTTTGGCTTGCTCAGAAAACAATGCCATTTCTGCATCGATAAATGCTTGGCTCATTTCTTTTGCATAGCCATCACCCGAGCCAGTGTCTTCTTCTTCGTAATCAAGCTCGAGAAATTCGGCCCCCATGCTTTCAATTTGCTCTTTTACTTCGGGTCGAGTATCAAATGCACGAACAATAGCCCCTAAACTTCCAGCAGTACCTAATGCCGCTAAACCAGCAACACCAGCACCAATAATCATCACTTTAGCTGGTGGTAAGTTACCCGCAGCAGTGATCTGCCCTGTTAAAAATCGCCCAAAAGCACTGGTTGCTTCTATAACGGCACGATAACCGGCAATATTGGCCATTGAGCTCAAGGCATCTAATGACTGAGAACGCGTCATTCTCGGTACCATTTCCATTGCTAAAGTATTTACTGATTTCGATTCTAATAAGGATAATAATTCTGGTGATTGCGCTGGGGCAATAAAACTAATTAACGTTGCACCATCATTCAGTTGAGCTGCTTCATCTAGCGTTGGAGCATTCACTTTAAAAACAAGATCACACTGCCAGCATTTCTTCTTTGCGACAATTTCAGCACCTGCTTCAATAAATTCTTTGTCGGTAAAACTTGCTTTAATGCCTGCGCCTTTTTGTACCAAAACAGTAAAGCCGAGTTTAATTAATGCTTTTACTGCGGTAGGTGAACTGGCGATGCGGTTTTCACCACGAAGTGTTTCTTTGGGTATTCCAATGTTCATAAGCCACCTTAACTGTTGAGATATTACCAATGTAGTTTTATTATCTGATTAATGTTTTACCACTAATAGCACGATAATCAAACAGAAATATCACTTAAAAGGATGATTTACATCATTTAAATATGAATATGTTATAAGAAGAATAAAGGGAAGTACTAAAATGAAATGATATATCAACGGTGTCCTGCTTTATGGCAGGACAATATTTTTATGTTTCTAAGGGAATATAGGCGGAAAGGTATTAATCGAGATCGTTTAACGGCCAAGTAACAATGTAATCTTCGAAAAATTCGATATCAACATCGTTATCTTTAACAATTTTACCACGCACCGACATCCCTGCTTTATGCATTGCAGAAGTTTTACCTTTATGTAAAAGCGGATGCCATGAAGGAATACCGCGGCCTTCTTTTAAACGACGGTAAGTGCAACTTGGCGGCATAAAAAATACATCATCTAAATTCTCTTGAGTAAGTTGTACACAATCAGGGACTAACTTTGTTCGTTTAGCATATTGAGTACACTGACAACTTTTATCGTTTAATAAATAACAAGCGATGTTTGAATAACTCATCTGCTCACCTTCAGATAGGTGATCCGTCGGCATTAATTCAGTTTCATCGGTGGTGTCTTCATCATCAATAAACTTATGTAAACAACATTTAGCACAACCGTCACACAATGACTCCCATTCTGGGCGTGTCATTTCTTTTAATGATTTGGTTTCCCAAAAGGGAGCAGTTTGATCTTTTTTTAACACAAGTTTTCTCTTAATAAATGATGACTAAATAATACGTTATTGAATAGGTGGAAATTTAATACGATCAGATAAATGCCCAACCGAACTAACAAAGTAATAAGACAAGTTCCAATGCATTAAACTTTTATAGTTATCATAAGCTAAATATACTCGGCCATTTTTATCATCAGGAAACACTAATGCGGCTTTAATATTTACTTTCGGTAAATCTGTACCATCAGCTCGTCTTACACCAAGAGCTTGCCATTGGCTTAAGGTTTTCTCTTGCTTTGCCCAAGCTTTCAACCAATTTTTTCTTCCTCCGGTATTTTTAGGAATTGCCAACGAATGGTCGAACCCCTCTGGTAACTTCACTTGTCTGCCCCAAGTTAAATCACCATTCCACCCTTCTTTTTGCAAATAATTTGCCATTGAAGCAAAAACATCCGCCTGATTAGTCCAGATGTCTTTTCTTCCATCGCCATCACCATCAACAGCATAAGCTAAAAATGAGGTTGGCATGAATTGATTTTGCCCCATTGCTCCTGCCCACGAACCTTTCATATTATCTATATCAATATGACCTTCTTTAAGAATCGTTAATGCGGCCCACAATTGTTTTTTGAAAAAGGCTTCTCTTCTTCCTTCATAAGACAAAGTTGTTAAAGCTGAAACAACATTATAGCTGCCCATGATTTTGCCAAAGTTGGTTTCAAGCCCCCATAAAGCAACAATAAATCGCGGCTGAACCTGGTATTTTTCAGCAACTTTTTCCAGAACCTGCTGATGAGCTTTAAATTTATCCCGAGCTCTATCAACTTTCCATTTTGGTATTCTTTTCGGTAAATAAGTATCTAACGTTTCAACTCTCTCAGGTTGGTTACGATCAGCTTTAACAGCTCGTTGATGAAACTTAACCAAAGAAAAACTCTGCTCAATAAATTCAGCACTATAACCTTTAGTTAAGGCTTCAGCTTTGAGATCAATCAGATAATTTTCAAAGCCTTGTGGTGATAATACTTTTTTACCTGCGGCCAAAGCCGTTGATGAAGGGCTGGCAAATAAACTAAAACAGGTGATCACGATTATTGTATAAATATATTTCATAAAATGTATTTGTCCTAAATATTACTCGCTTTCTGCTTGGTTTTTCATGCTCTGCATTTGTTCTTTGTGTGTTTTTAGCAAATCTTCTTCTGGTGGCGGCAGCTGCAAATAATAACCTTGCTTAATAAGGTTTGTTTTTACTTTATTAATATCTGCTAAACCGAGTTTATCTTTGTTCGCCAAGTTAATTATCGTCACTAATGTTGGTGTACCAAACATCGCCAATAAAGCCTCGGGCACATCTTCAAATTTATCACGTTGCTTGATAAACAAATAGGTTTGCTTTTTTTTCGGACTTTTATAAATTGCACAAAGCATAAGGGGGACCTAATAGATTGTTAGCAGCCTTTAATAGAGGCTGTATGAATAAATTTACCACAAATAGCATGTCATTTTAGTTCGGAGAAGTTGGACTTGGCTTGTGCTAATAATTGCTCACCAAAAAGCATTGCTCGCCAATCTCTAAGTATATCAATTTTATTCGCAGCAAGGTTTTGATCATTTAATTGATAATGCCAGGTCAAAAATTGATTGATTTGTTTTTTAGAAGCAAAGTTTTCTATTTGTTGCTGATGTTCTTTAGCAATATTGGCAATGAACGCTTTGACTTTTTTAAAGGTTTGTTTATATCCTGGATATTCATCTAATCGTTTGATTTTTTCAGGATATTGCGCTGTGTTCACCTGCTCAGCTTGTTTCAAAACAGCCAACATGGTTTTGCCTTTATGCCGCACATCTAAAACATCTACACCTTCAAGATTAGTCATTTCAGGCATACTTTTAGGTAAAGATTGTGCGAGACCAATTAAGGTCTGATCCTTAGCAACAAAGCTAATGGGTATATCGCGTTTTCTTGCTTGCTGATAACGCCACTGAGTAAGAAATTTCAAACTATTGAGTTGTTTGGCATTTAAACGCCAGCTCATTTTAACCTGACGATACAGTTGACTGTCATCAATAGGGGTGAATTTTCGTTCGATCATTAAAGCCGTTTCTTGTTGAGCGGCTTCAAACCAAGGTGTCGCTATTAATTCACTTTTGAGCTTAGGGAACAAGAGGTATAAATATTCAACGTCAGCACCAGCGTAATTTATCTGGCTGTCACTCAATGGTCGTTTAGTCCAATCAGTACGTGAGTCTGACTTGTCTAATTCAATGTCTAAATAATGTTTTACGGTGGCCGCATAACCAAGTGATAAACCATGTCCTAAAAATGACATCATCACTTGGCTATCAATTAAATTTACAGGACGACAATTCGCTTGGGTTAAAAAGACTTCCAAGTCTTCGGAACAAGCATGAAGCACTTTTTCTATCTTTGGATTGGTAAGTAATTGCCAAAAAGGGCTTAAGTCATCAATGGCTATAGGATCAATTAGCGCCACCGTTTCACCATCACAAATTTGTAATAGCCCTAAAATAGGGTAAAGAGTACGAGTACGTACAAACTCAGTATCTATCGCCAATATTTTAGCCTTCGCCATATGTTGACACAATTCAACTAAGCTTTGGTCATCTTCAATATATTGATTTTCCACTAAATTCCCTTATTCTGTGAGACTACAAATCAAACTTTAAATATATCGATTATGTTCGACGTCTTCTGGTAGATTGTTGTTGATGACGATGTTGATGTTTTTTCACTGAGCGACGAATACGGCGGCTTTTAGCATTATCCATCGCTTTTTCATCTACCTTTACTTTACTTTGTGTTTCTGGCGGTAAATCAACTAACTTACGGTAATAATTGACTTCTTTTAATGGTAATTCAGTCCACCCACCATTAGGAAGCTGGCGTTTTAACTCGATATCGCCGTAACGAACACGAATAAGACGACTAACTTGTACATCTTGGCTTTCCCATAAACGGCGAACTTCGCGATTTCGTCCTTCCGAAAGCACAACATGAAACCAATGGTTTCGACCTTCACCACCACGATATGTGATTTTTTGAAATTTCGCTAAGCCATCTTCTAACTTCACGCCTGCACGTAAAGTTTGCAGCATGGCTTCATTCACTTCACCAAAAACACGCACTGCATATTCACGTTCTACTTTACGTGAAGGGTGCATTAAACGACTCGCTAATTCACCGTCTGTGGTAAAAAGTAACATCCCAGAGGTATTGATATCTAATCGGCCAACCGCTACCCAGCGTTCTGACTCTAATTTAGGCAAACGGTCAAATACTGTAGGGCGTCCTTCGGGGTCTTTGCGGGTACACATTTCGCCTTCAGGCTTGTTGTACATCAATACACGACACAATTCATCGTCTTTTGATTTTAAACTGACCAGATGACCATCTAATTTGATCTGTTCATTGCCTTCTACACGGTCGCCTAAATAGGCCACTTTACCATTAACTGTAATCCGTCCAGCACTGATCACCGTTTCCATTTCTCTGCGTGAACCTTTACCTGCTCGGGCTAATACTTTCTGTAGTTTTTCAGACATTGATCTAATTTCTCTCACGTCAGTAACATCACAATTTTATTGCTTAGTTTCTGTCTCAATTGATTGGCTAACTTGCGTTGATTTAGGCATTATACCAAATGAAGCCATGAATACATCACTTAGTGTTACATAGCTTCAGTTGGTATTATATCTTGCATCGTGCTATCAGTGATAGCAGATTCTGCGATTGGCATTAATTCTGGCAGTTGCTCTAATGACTTAAGCGAAAAATAATCTAAAAACTCTTTAGTTGTTGCATACATAGAAGGCCTACCTGGTACTTCTTTATGACCAACTACTTTAACCCATTGTCGCTCAACTAAGGTTTTAATAATGTGACTGCTGACGGCAACACCTCGGACATCTTCAATTTCACCACGGGTGATCGGCTGTTTATAGGCAATAAGTGCCATGGTTTCTAACAGTGCCCGTGAATATTTTTGTGGCTTTTCTTCCGACAATAAAGCGATATCATCATTATGTTCCGCTTTTATTTGAAACAGGTAACCCGAAGCTACTTCGACTAAATTCACACCACGGTCTTGATAGTCAGTTTGAATAATGGCAAGTATTTGCTTTATTTTTGAGCTTGGCACCATGTATTGCGCAAGTAATTGTTCTTTTAGCTTCTTAATCGATAAAGGGCTCGAAGACGAAAAAATGGCGGCTTCAATTAATTGTGTTAAATGTTTATCACTAATCATTGATACTACCTCTATATAATCGCAGGTGAATTTTCCCTAACTCTTCTGCTTGTTGGCATTCAATAAGGTTTTCCTTGAGCAATTCCAAAATAGCTAAGAAGCTTACCACCACACCATCGCGCCCCTCAGAGAGTTCAAATAGTGATTCAAAAGCAGTGAAGTTTTGATTTTCTACCTGCTGCAAAGTTGCTAATATTTCAGACATTCGCTGGCGTGTCGACAAACCTTCTTTAGTGATATGGTGATGTTCAAAGGCTTTTGTACGTTGTAATACGGCTTGTAAAGCTCCAACTAAATCCGCTAAATCGACATCCGCCTCACGAATTTTATAAGAAAAACTTTCTGAAAATCTTGCTTGGGCAGCTGAAATATCACGTTCCATGCGGGGTAACTCATCAAGATCTTGAGCCGCCTGTTTGATCACTTCATATTCTTGTAATCGACGAACTAGTTCAGCACGAGGATCAGTATCTTCTTCTTCAACCTGTTGTTTAGGCAATAATAATCGCGATTTAATTTCTGCTAAGATTGCTGCCATCACTAGATACTCTGCTGCGAGTTCAAGTTTGACATCTTTCATCAATTCAACATACGACATATATTGTGTAGTAATAGGCGCGATAGGTAAGTCGACAATATCGAATTTTTGTTTTTTGATCAGATAAAGCAATAAATCAAGCGGCCCTTCAAATGATTCTAAAATAATTTCAAGAGCATCGGGGGGAATAAATAAATCTTGGGGCTTTTCAATGATCGCTTCACCGCGAATAAGGGCAAAAGGCAATACTTGTTGCTGCATTTTACCTTCATCATTCTTTAAAAACTGATTTGTTCGTTCTGCCGACATTTATTTACTCATTCAAATGGTGATGGGTCACCCTCACCCACTCGTATAATAACCGCATCACCTTCAGAGAAATCAATCACAGTGGTTGGATGCTCACCTAAATGCCCACCATTGATGATCAAATCAACTTGATGCTCCAACATATCGCGAATATGTTC